>JAEEGK010026467.1_pt1 | contig 11804 bp, 9 predicted proteins | sample 8958771 | NCBI WGS metagenome assembly JAEEGK01 (sample SAMN16246547, study PRJNA631951) | gut metagenome | biome: gut microbiome; feature: rumen; material: SC-attached | host: Bos | place: Iran: Karaj | collected 2018-10 | reverse complement strand
TGTAGAGTATAATCCCCACCCAAAAGGGTTTTATCATGCTTACTCTCTAAAGTCATTAACACGGTTATGAGACCTTCTTCGCCGGGGTTCATTCTGTCTTGTCACCTCATGGTCGATTATACTCTACTTAACATTTGTGCGCAAGAAAATTTGACATTTGTGTGCAAAATAATTTAACATTTGTGTGCAAAATAATTTAACATTTGTGTGCAAAATAATTTAAGCTGTGTAGCTGTCAAGAAAAGTAGACACGAAAAATGTAGCAGTCAAGAAAAGTAGGTTTACTCTATCCGGGGTGGTTTTGGACTTTGATTTTAAAGAATTATCGTATATAATTTAAATAGTAGGTGATGCACAGCCTTATAAATGAGCGAGTTATGAGTGGGTGATGCACAGCCCTAAAATGAGCGAGTTAACAGCAGGGACAAGTTTTCTTGTCCCTGTTTCTTGTAAGAAAGGATACGAAAGTAAAGAAACAGGATATGCGGACGAAACTGCGTTGCACTTTGAACTGGTTAATGGTCGTATAGTTAAGGAAATACGAAATAGTGGTGGGTGCAGAGACAATTATCGCGAATATAATCAGTTATGCAAGAATTGTCCGCATGCAAATATTATACAAGCAAAATAGGCTGAATTGCCAAATGTAGATATGGAAGCACTTGAGAATCTATTAAAAAATACAGGGGTGAGGATGTGACAGGCACTTAAATGGACGAGGGTGAGCTCAAGTTCGCCGAGTGGGTTCGGAGAGAGAATATCGAATTGCAGCCGAACAACCACAGTCTGACAAACGAGATGATGAGAAGATTTAAAGAAGGTCAACCGACTTAAGATACGATCGCCGGACCGAAATCTACTTATTTGATCACTAAAATAGCAAAAAAGTATTGACTTGATCAAGGGTGGTTATGTTATTATAACGGCGTTGGTCGTAAAAGGGTGAACGACCGATGTTGGCTTCTTGTGGAAAAGAGGTCTTTGTTGCGTATATCTGACCGGGTGAGCTCCATAGCGGAGCTTTGCGTCAGAAGGGAAACGGAGGACGGAGTAGTGAAAGATAACAGACAAAATAATAGGGGGAGAGAACTTATGAAGCAACATAGGTTTAAGAACTTTGTTGCTCTTTTTTTGGTTTTTGTTCTTGTAGTGGGACTTTTACCAATCGAAGATGCAACAGTTGATGCATGGGCTGGTACAACTTCTCAGCAGTCATCTAATACAGTCCGGGTTGGAAACTGGGCAGAACTACAGGCTGCACTCGGCGGGAACGATTCTGTAATCGAACTCACGAAGGACATCCGGGCAGGCTCGGGTGATTCCGGTCTTGTTGTCACGGGTTCGGCGATCACTATCAATCTGAACGGTCTTGACATCGATCGTGGACTTGATCAGAGTGTTTCATCGGCAACCGGAGCAGGCTTCGTACTGAAAGTGGCTTCGGGTGCATCAGTCACCATTACCGGATCAATGACTCAAGGTGAGATTAAGGGCGGAAACAACAGCGGTTTCGGTGGCGGTATCGTTGTCGAAGGCGGTGGTAAGCTTACGCTGGGTAACGTCCTTATCGGAGGTAACAAAGCTCCGAAGGGCAAGGGCGTGGGTGTTTATCTTGCGACCGGAGCTGCTCTGACACTTGATGGCTTAGTGACGATGGGAGGCGATGAAAGCGATCCCAGAGGCTACAGCGATATCTTCCTGAACGGCGGAAAAATCACGCTTGGAGATAATTTCCAAAGCGGCTCTAAAGTTTATGTGAGCTGCGCTGTCGGAGACACTATCTTCAGCGAGAAGATAACAGCTGAAAAGGCTAAAGGTATCTATGCGTACAAAGCCGATGATCCCGAAGTGAGACTGGCTTACGATATCTACAGAAACGCTTTCTACCTTCCCGGTAAAGTAACACAGGCGCCTACTGCGATCACCGGCCTTACATATAACAAGACCGATCAGACTCTGATCAACGCCGGCACTGCTTCGGGAGGAGCTATCTACTATAAGAAAACGGATAAAGATGCTTCACAACCTGAGTTCATTGACGAATTGGGTAATGTTGTCTCGGGTTGGGTCACTGACGCATCCCACCTCAAGGGAAAAGATGCCGGAACTTACAGGGTATGGTATGCAGTAAAAGGCGATGACAGCTACTGCACCGTTGATCCTGCTTGTGTTGACGTCGATATAGCTAAGGCTGATCTGAACATACAAAAGAACTACGATGTTTCGGTTCGTGTATATGAGCGGGCTGATTATACGGTTGATTTAACATCGTACGAATCTGTTACATATTCGACAATAAGTTCAAGTGTTAGTAATTTGATTTCCAATATCACAGTTGATAATAATAAACTTTCTTTTTCAACCGCGTCTAATTCTACTGGGAAAGGTACTAGTACTGCAATTACAATTAGGGCAAAAAAAGATAACTATAATGAGGTCGATGTAAAAGTAACCGTTGTTTGGGAGCTTCCAACTGAACAACAGATAAACTATGATCATGATCCCGTAGAAAAAGAATTCGGTGCGGAGCCGTTCATAAACCAGATAAAAGGTGAAAAAAGCGGAACGGTTACTTATAGTTCAAGTAATGAGTCTGTAGCAACAGTTGATAGCCGCGGAGAGGTGACGATAAAAGGAGTAGGAGAAACTACCATTACCGCAGTAGCAAGCGGTAATGAAAACTACAATCCTAAGACGATTTCCTACACTTTAAGAGTAACCAAAGGAAAACCCGTGATTACGCCACTTGAGGCCAGCACGAACTTGACGTTCAGTCCCACTGCTACGGGAAGTGCGATCGGATACGAGCAGCCTCTCCTTGAGAAAGCCGGAATCGTGAGCGGCGGAGCGATCTATTACGCCGTTACCGATGCGAACGCTACAACAGCTCCCGCCTTTGATGCAGACAACATTGATACCAATGTTTGGTCATCTGATATCCCCAAGAGATCGAATGCCGGAACGTACAAAGTTTGGTATGCGGTAAAAGGTGATGAAAACCACGTGGATATTGTGGCAAATAGACCTGTTGAGGTTACGATCGCCAAGGCAAGACATCCTTACAATGGAGTGTCCTCATTGCCTTTAGTGGTTTTGTCTAATTCTCCTCAAACTAATGTCATTAGATTAACAGAAGATGACATTACCATAGATTTCAAATATGTGGAGACCAGTCTGGATGATCACGGCGCTGATAACAGCAGCGGATTGGTGGATTCGGCCGAGATAATAGTTGGCGAAGATGGGAGACGATGGGTTTCCGTAAATACCCTTGGTAATTCGGATCTTTGTACTCATTCATACGGTATGACTTCTAAGGTGGCTGTCCTTATCAATGCCGGAGATAACTACGAAGAATTCTGGGGCTACTTGCCTGTAATTGCCGGAGCGATAAAATTTGACGGCGGAGATGTGTCAGTTGAATACGGCAACAATAATAACACATATACAAAGACCATATATGGCGATACTGACGCACAAGCAGCAGTAAAATACAGGGTTAAAGAGTGTGACCCTGCAAGTGCCGTTTCTGTAGATGAAAGAACCGGAAAGGTTACAATAAATGCAATCGGAGAAACGGGTACTAAAGCAGTAATAGAGGCTTATATTGAAGCAACTGCAATAGCCGGTTATACGATTTCTGAGCAAACTGCTACTTACACTTTCACAGTTAGATACGGCATGCCTGGTTTTGAGGTACCCGTAGTAAAACAAGGGAAGCTTAAATACGACGGAGCCGAGCATGAGCTTATAAACGCGGGATCAGCTACTAACGGCACGATGTACTACAAGCTCGTTCCGAACGAGGAGACACCGAATTTTATAAATAACGGTGATATCGTTGCCGGTTGGACAACCGACGCTTCTGAGATCAAAGCCAAAGATGCCGGAACGTACAAGATCTTCTATGCGGTCAAAGGTGACAATGGTTACATTGACAGATATGATTCGAGTAGCAATTTCGTTACTGTTGAGATTGTGAAGGCAAAACTAAACCTTGGAACGGGTAGTCATTCGAAGGAAGTATTGATCGAAGAAGCAAAACAGGGATACACAGTTGAGCTCCCTGAACTTGGTAACGATCTGACATACGGAACCCCCACTGTCTCCGGACAGGTTGCCGGTCTGATCAGCGGAGCGAGAGTTTCGGGTCATACACTGAAATTCGACACGACTTCTCAGGTGGCAAGTTCATCGGCGATCATCGTGATCCCCGTAAATGTCGGCAACAACTACGAAAATTGTGAAGTCAATGTTACAGTCACCGCATCTGTTCAGAGTGATCAGACGATCACGGTTGGCGCAGATGAGGTCAACAAGGTATATGGCGAGGCGTCGTTTAAGAACGAAATAAGCGGAGCTAAGACAACTCTTACGTATAAGGTTACATCAGGACAGGATGTTGTTTCTGTAGCCGATGACGGAACGATCACGATCAGGGGTATCGGAGAGGCCCGCATAAGCGTTAAAGCAGCCGGAACGGCCAAGTACCGCGAGGCTACTGCAAACTTTAAGGTTAAGGTTTCGAAGGCAAACTCTGAGGTTACAAAGCTCCCTGCAGCCGTAGAGAAGCTTGAGGCCGGCAGTGAGGCACAGAAACTCATCGTTGAAGGTGAGGCAAAGGGTGGCAAACTGCTCTACGCCGTAAGCCTTAATAAGGACGAGAAGCCGGATGTCAACGCATATGCCGAGGAGATCCCGGAAGGCACTGCAGCCGGAATCTACTACGTATACTTCATGGTTAAGGGCAATGAGTACTACGAAGACTATGTTCCTACGGATGCTCTGACGGTTGAGATCAAGACTCCTCAGGTTACACCCGATCCCGTTGATCCTTCGGGTAGCGGTTCGGGCAGCAACACTGAGTCGGGTAGCACAGAATCCGGCAGTGTAACAGAGAAAACGGAAGAAAAGAAAGAAAACGATAAAGAGAATAAGAACGAAGACGAGACACCTGTTGTTGAACCTGAGGTGATCAAGAACGAAGACGGCTCCACAACCACCAAGACGGTTGAGGAGAACGAGGACGGTTCTACAACCACCAAGGAAGAGACCCAGACTTCGGACGGCACGACCGTGACCAAGGAAGAGACAGTACTCGCCGACGGTTCGGTTATCGCCAAGGAGGAAGAGGTCAGCACAGACGGAACCGTGACCACTCGCGAGGAGACAAAGAACGCGAAGGGCGAAGGAACCGCTACAGTCATCAAGGCTGATGCGGACGGTAATGTCCTCAGCGAGACACAGGAAACTACCAAAGTCAACAAGAAGGGTTCGGTCACTGTTGAAACCGTAACCGAGAACGCTGACGGTTCGACTGTTGAGAGCACGGTTAAGACGACCAAGTCCGGTAACGTGACGGCAACGATCATTGAGAAGGACGCTGACGGTTCCGTCACAACAACAAACGAGACAGTTAAGAATCTTTCGTCGGGTGCGGTTAAGACCACGACCGAGACAGTTGAGACAGATGCTGAAGGTAACGTTGTTGCTACTGTTGAGAAGACAGTCAAGGTTGCCAAGACCGATGAGGAAGGTAACACCAAGACCACGGCCACAGTTAAGTCAACCGACGCCGCAGGCAACGTAACAACAACCAAGGAAACGGTGGTTGTTGATGCCAAGGGTAAGGCAAGTGTTTCGTCCGTGACAACAAGCACAGACGGAACAAAAGAAGAGAAGTCATTCTCGGTTTCGAGCAAGGGTACCGTTAAGATGGCCGCTCTCGAGACAAATGCCAAGGAAGTTGAGATTCCCAAGACTATCGAGGTCGGTGGAGTTGAGCGTCCCGTAACATCGATCTCAAAGAACGCTATGAAGGGCAACAAGAATGTCACGAGCGTTGAGATCGGCGAGAACATCACATCGATCGGCGCAGGCGCATTCAAGAACAGCAAGAACCTTTCGACGATCGAACTTACCGATTCGATCACCAAGATCTCGGCTAATGCCTTCAAGGGCATCGCTAAGAACGCAACCTTCAAGATCAAGGCTTCCTCACAGGAAGAATTCGACAGGATCGTTGCACTTCTCAAGGACTCGGGTGTAAGTGATACGGTAACGTTTGAAATGGCGTAATAATATCAGATAATGAGGCGGCTGCCCGTGTAAAGGCAGCCGTCTTGTTTTTTTTGCCAGAACATCCGGGGGGCTTTTGGACTTGACTACCACTTCCATTTGGCGGAGAAGTACTATACAATAAGTGAGGGTGGAAACACCCGAAAGGAGCTGTTTTATGATCACTGTATACTGTTACTCTAAATGCACAACGTGCAAGAAAGCCCTTAAGTGGCTTGATGATCGCAAGATCAAGTATGACCTTAAGGACATAAAAACCGAGCATCCCGATGAGAAGATGCTTCGTGAACTTCATAAGAAGAGTGGGCTGCCGCTGAAGAGATTCTTTAACACCAGCGGTCAGCTTTATCGCGATATGGAGCTATCCAAGAAGCTCCCGCAGATGAGCGAGGATGAGATGTTCAAGTTGCTGGCATCTGACGGGATGATGGTGAAGCGACCGCTTCTTATAAGCGGTGATGCGGTTTTTGCAGGGTTTAAGGAAGAAGAATGGAGCAGCCTCTAAATACAAAAAAAGTTGATAAATACGAATGTAAAGTTGCCCCCACTCTTTTGACAGGAGAAAAGACAGATGAGTTCGGTTGAGATCAGGAAGATCGATATAACAAAACTTGATACCGATGCCATAGTAAATGCCGCTAATGAAGGACTTTGGGAAGGCGGAGGAGTTTGCGGAGCGATATTTCGGGAGGCCGGATCCGCCGAGATGACAAAGGCGTGCAATGCCATCGGTGGATGCAGGACAGGAAATGCGGTCATCACTCCCGGCTTCAGGCTTACGGCAAGGTTCGTGATACATGCGGTCGGTCCGCGCTGGTCTGGCGGAAATGCCGGTGAGCCGGAGCTCCTTTACGGCGCATATAAGCATTCATTGCTTTTGGCTAAAAAAAACGGACTTCATTCGATAGGCTTTCCGCTTATTTCGGCGGGAATATTCGGATATCCCCTGAAACCGGCATGGGAAACAGCGATCCGTGCCTGCGTGGATTTCATAAATGACAACAAAGAATATGATATAAACATTGTGTTTGCAGTCCTTGACGACGTTATCAAGGCAGAGGGAGAAAGGATGACGCATGAATATCTACGTTGATTTTGACGACTGCCTCTGCGAGACGGCGCGGTACATCGCGGGGATGGCAGCGGAGATGTTCGGGAAAAACGTGCCCTACGAGCAGATCTCCTTCTTCGACCTGCAGAAGTCGTTCTCGATCACGAGAGATCAATACGAGCGCATGATGATCGAGGCGCATACCCGGGAGACACTCCTCGCGTTCGAAGAGACCCCGGGTGCAAGCGAGACACTTAATGAATGGATCGACTCCGGCTTTAACGTTTATGTGATAACAGGGCGCCCCTACAGCGCGTTCGACGCATCACGTGAGTGGCTTGACCGCCACGGCCTTGAAAGAGTCAAACTGTATTGTCTCAACAAATACGGCCGCGACAGTTTTATTAAGAAAAGTGATTTTAACCTCGAACTTGATGAGTTCTACAAGATGCATTTTGACCTGGCGGTGGAAGACTCGACACTCGCTTTCAAATATTTCGATCATTTGCCGGATCTTAAGGTGTGCGTTTATGAGCGCCCGTGGAACAGAACTTGCGAGCTGCCCGGCACGGGCTACAGGCTCTGCCCGGACTGGGCGAGTATCCGGGAATTCGCAAAGAGCCTGCGGAATTAAAGATACAAATGACAAAACTCAACAGGAAAAGAAAAAAGGACTCTTGCCATTTTGGGGCAGGAGTCCTTTTGGGGTCACTGGGTATTTTGGGGCAAGAGTCCTTTTGGGGTCACTTTGCATATCCGAGTGAAAGGATCGTAAAGGATTTGTCTTCGAAGCCTTCAGCCATCCGTATCTCAACCGTATGCTCGGCGGATTCCTCCGCGTCGATCACAGAAACCACGTTGCAGTTGTTCCAGCCGCCTGAAGCCCAGCCGTTGCAGGCAGCCACAGGGGCACCGTCAACAAGGACCTCTGCGAGACCGAAGGACTTGGAATTCGATGTCTTAAAGTTCAAAAGGAGCTTTTTGCACGTAAGCTTGAGGGTAAAAGGATCGTTACCGCCTTCCTTGTCGTGCATAAAGTTCTGAGCGAACGCCGCCTTGCCCGTGAAGAACATTGACTGGACCGACTTGTCGGTGAGAGTAAAGCTGCCGGGATCAAGAGTAACACCTTCTTCTAAGGATTCGGGGTCGGCAGTGATCATGGTCGTGTGTTCGTAGAAAACTTTTCTGATACCATGCTCGGGGACTTCCGATGCCGTTTCGGGAGCTTCTCTGTCCACAAGTCCGATGAGATGCATGAGGCAATCACTCATGATCTGATGACCGTAGGTCTTGGGGTGATACTCGTCGGAGAAGAAGAGGTCGTTGTTCAGATCACCGTTAAAGTAAGGAACTACGATCGCATCCTTGATGCTCACCATGGGGAGTTCGTAGATCTCGCCTTCGGGGATATAGTTCGTTTGCATGTTCCACTTTGATTTGAAGACCGCAAAGAGCAGGATCACCGCACAGTCGGGATTGTCGGTGAGGGCTCTGTGGATCATGCTTGAATAAGCCTGTCCGTGAGTCGCTTCGCCCGAATCATTGACCGAGAACTCTATGATGAGCAGATCGGGAGCGCCTCCCAAAAGTCCCACAACATCCCTGTCGTAACGCATGATACCGAGTGATGAAGGTGTGCCTGAAAGACCGGCGTTGACGAAGGTCATATTGCCGGCACCCTCAGGACAATAATTCTTCTCGAAAGCCGAGGCAAATTTATATGCATATCCTTCCTTGTTGACCACCGCTCCCGCGCCTTCGGTAACGGAACCGCCGATCGCAGCCACGCGGATCTCGCTCCCCACGCGGGCTTTCTCGATCACTTTTTTGAGACGTGCGTTGTTACCTGTCGAAACTATAGATGCTTCGACCATGTCAGAATACCACTCTTCGTAGTCTTCTTCGCCGGGGATGATTTCGGGAAGCTCGGTTGCTGTACCTGAAGCGCTGTCGTCGGTTGTATCTGCGGTCTCTGTGTCGGATCCGTCAGCAGAAGCGGCAGCTTCGGAAGCAGATCCGTCAGTGGGCGATGAGGACTCGGAAGAGGATCCTTCGCCTGATGCGGAAGCATCGGCGGCAACATCCGAGCTCGCTTCCGACCCGGGGGCAGCTGAGGATCCTTCGCCGGCAGCGGAAACAGAACCGTCTTCTTCTGCGGAATTTGTGTCGTCTACTTTCTCTGTAGTGATATCCGGAGTATTTCCCTTACCTTCGGGCGAGGAAGAGCAACCCGTGATTATAAGCGTTAATGCGAGCAATAGAGCGATGAGTCTTATCTTTTTGTTCATAGAATCTCCTTTAAATAGTTTCTGCGATCAATCTGCAAAAGTCGCGGTACCGGTGAATAAGCCGGTTAGTTTAGCTAATTTATAACACAAATCAGGAAAACAATCTACTTAAAAAAATATGAACGACTTATCAAAAAAAGACTCGGGGTATCAAAACAATCCATAGGCTTCTCTTTGGAACCTTGATTTGGTAAAATAGTGATCGTTAGACAGAGTGAAAAGGAGACTCGAAAATATGAGAGCAGTACTTACAAGAGTTAAAAGCGCATCGGTTACCATCGACGGGAGGACGGTCGGACAGATCGGAAAGGGGTTCCTGATACTTCTCGGAGTGCATGTGAGCGACACTGAGGAAGCGGCGAGAAGGATCGCCGACAAGATCTGCGGACTCAGGATCTTTGAGGATGAGAACGGCAAGATGAACATAAATCCCGCGGATGCGGGCGCAGAGCTTTTGATAGTGAGCCAGTTCACGCTTTTTGCGGACTGCAGCAAGAGACGCCCCGGCTTTACGGAGGCAGCAAGACCGGAGCTTGCGGTTCCGCTCTATGAGCTTGTCATTTCGGAGTGCAGGTCGAGAGGCTTTAAGGTCGAGACGGGAGAGTTTGGAGCAGACATGCAGGTTGCCTCCGTAAATGACGGACCGGTGACCATAATACTTGACACGGATCAGGCAAGATGATTGCCGGATTACAAATATACGGAGGTGTTGAAATGAGAGACATAAGTTTGATATTATCGGCATGTGACCACACTCTTTTACTTCAGGGGGCAACATGGGAGCAGATCAGGGCGATCTGCGACGACGGCATTAAATACGGGACGGCATCTGTCTGCATCCCTCCGTGTTATGTAAAGCCCGCGAAGGAGTACGTCGGGGATAAGGTTAAGATCTGTACCGTCATCGGCTTTCCTAATGGTAATTCGACCACGGAAACCAAAGTTTTTGAAACGACGGACGCGATCAAAAACGGAGCCGATGAGATCGATATGGTCATCAACATCGGTATGCTGAAGGCTAAGGAGTACGCATATGTTCTTGATGAGATAAAGCAGATCAAAAAGGCCTGCGGCGACAGGATCCTCAAGGTCATCATCGAGACATGTCTGTTGACCGATGAGGAGAAGATCAAGATGTGCGAGATCGTGACAGAGTCGGGAGCCGACTTTATCAAGACATCCACGGGCTTCTCGACCGGTGGCGCCACGTTTGCGGATATTGAACTCTTTGCAAAGCATGTCGGCAAGAATGTTAAGATCAAGGCGGCCGGCGGCATCTCATCGCTTGAGGATGCGGACAAGTTCCTTGAACTCGGCGCAAGCCGCCTCGGAACGAGCCGCGTGGTCAAGATCGTGAAAAATATGTAAGTCATATGGTCCCATGGGGACGGGGGTAGTGGGTCACACTTTTGTCTCCTGCCACGAACTATTCTCCGAAAGGCGCTCCCGCTCCAGATCTCACGTAGCGGTACATAAACGACCTGAAGTACGGTCGTTAAGTACCGACGTTCGATATGGCTTTCGGAGAACACTTCGGGCGCGGAGACTTGTGTGACCCACAACCCCCGTCCCTTAGTGGTCCATAGTCTTCACGATCTTGACCACGCGGCTCGTTCCGAGGCGGCTTGCGCCCAGTTCGAGGAACTTCTCTGCGTCCTCGAGTGACGAGATACCACCGGCCGCCTTGATCTTAACATTCTTTCCGACATGCTTCGCAAAGAGCTCAATGTCCGCAAACGTAGCACCGCCGGTTGAGAATCCTGTGGAAGTCTTGATAAAGTTTGCTCCCGACTCTGTAACAAGCTCGCACATCTTTATCTTCTCCTCGTCTGTCAGGAGACACGTCTCGATGATGACCTTAAGTATCTTATCGCCGCAAGCCTTCTTGATCTGCTTTATTTCCTCGAGGACATAATCATATTCACCGGCTTTGAGCATGCCGATGTTGATGACCATATCGATCTCGTCGGCACCGTTTTTGATCGCGTCCTCAGTTTCAAAAACTTTGGTTTCCGTGGTCGAATTACCATTAGGGAATCCGATAACGGTACAGATCGTAAGCTTATCTCCCACATACTCTTTTGCCTGCTTCACATAGCACGGAGGGATGCAGACCGATGCCGTCCCGTACTTCATTCCGTCGTCGCAGATCGCCCTGATCTGCTCCCATGTAGCCCCCTGAAGTAGAAGTGTGTGGTCACATGCCGATAATATCAAACTTATGTCTCTCATTTAAAAACCTCCGTATATTTGTAATCCGGCAATCATCTTGCCTGATCCGTGTCAAGTATTATGGTCACCGGTCCGTCATTTACGGAAGCGACCTGCATGTCTGCTCCAAACTCTCCCGTCGATGGTAACCGAAGCACTTTTAACTCTTGTAATGA
>JAEEGK010026466.1_pt1 | contig 11804 bp, 14 predicted proteins | sample 8958771 | NCBI WGS metagenome assembly JAEEGK01 (sample SAMN16246547, study PRJNA631951) | gut metagenome | biome: gut microbiome; feature: rumen; material: SC-attached | host: Bos | place: Iran: Karaj | collected 2018-10 | reverse complement strand
CTTATAATCTTTCTGTAAAAGGAAAAATTGTCTATCTTACAATTTACATGCTTATGTTTATTAATGAAAAAGCAATTCCATTGCCACAGAAGGAGAGAATAAATTTAGCTGAATTAGGTTGACGACCCTCCAAAAATTGCGGGTCGAAAACTGTTTTTCAGTTAATCTTAAAATTCTGACAGTTCTGGTGTTTGGAATATTTCATCTTGAAAGATTCTTGAAAGAATTGTGTGTTATGTTTGTCATATAACAGGAGACACACAATGGAAATCTTAAAAACTGAAGGACTTAAAAAAACATATGGAACCGGCGAGGCTAAAGTAGAAGCTTTGCGCGGTGTTAATCTTAGCGTAAACAAGGGCGAGTTTTTAAGCATAGTCGGAACCTCGGGCAGCGGAAAATCAACACTGCTTCATATGCTTGGAGGGCTCGACCGTCCTACAGAAGGCAAAGTAATAATCGATGGCAAAGATATTTTCTCTCTCAAGGATGAAGAGCTTACAATCTTCCGCCGTAGAAAAATAGGATTTGTTTTTCAGGCATTTAATCTTGTGCCGGTAATGTCTGTTTACGAAAACATTGTTCTTCCGATTGAACTTGACGGTGAAAAACCAAATCAGGAATTAGTAAACGAAATTGTAAACACACTCGGGCTTTCAGAAAAACTCAAGGCTTATCCTTCACAGCTTTCGGGCGGCCAGCAGCAGAGAGTTGCAATTGCCAGAGCCCTTGCATCTGCCCCTGCAATTATTCTTGCAGATGAACCTACCGGAAACCTTGATTCAAAAACAACTCAGGATGTAATGGGCCTTTTAAAAGTAACAAGTCAGAAGTTTGCACAGACAATTGTGATGATTACCCATAACGACGAAATTGCTCAGCTTGCAGACCGTTCAATCCGCATTGAAGACGGAATGATTGTAAGGGGATAAAAAATGAAGATAAAAAACAAATCAGTTATCCGCAGAACTGCAAAAGATTATATTTTCAAAAGCCGCGGAAAAAGCCTTGTAATAATTCTTTCTGTAGCCCTTTGTACTTTTCTGTTCACAACTCTTTTTACGGTTGGCGGCAGCATCTTAACAATGTTCAAAGAATCTACCCAGCGACAGGTTGGAACATTAGCTGCGGGTGCTTACAAATATCTTATTCAGGAAGAATATGACAGGCTTACCGCAGATAAAAAAATTAAGGAAGTTTCACACTGGATTTGTGTTGGTGAAGCCACTAACAAAGAGCTTTTAAAAGTCCGCACCGAAGTTCACTGGACAGACCAAGTGAGCGCAAAAAAAGGCTTCTGCTACCCGGAGGCTGGAAATCTTCCTCAGGCTGAAAATGAAGCTGTATTCAGTTCTCTTGTTCTTAGTGCTTTGAAAATATATGTTGACCCGAACAATTACGAAGCTCTGCTTGGCAAAAAAGTTCCTCTGCAGATTACTATAAACGATCAGACTATAGAAAAGGAATTTACTATTTGCGGCGTTTTTACAGGCGACCGTGTTTCTATGGCACAGTTTGTTCTTGTATCAAAAACCTTCCAGGAAAAATATGCCCCGGTTCCGACAGTTTCCTATTATGACAGAAGCACAGATTACAACAGTCAGATCTGCGGTCTCATAAATGCCGATGTAGATTTTTATATTCCATTTAGAACAGAACATCAACTCATTGCTGCAGCCTTTAGAAACGGACTTCCGGAAATGGTAGAACTTGGAGTAAGCAATGCTTCTATGGCAGGCACTATGGATATCACAGCTCTTCTGCTTGTTGTATTCCTGCTCATTACAATATTTCTTTCGGGTTATCTTATTATAAACAATATATATAGAATAAATGTTTATTCAGACATCCGTTCTTACGGGCTTCTTAAAACAATAGGAATGAGCGGTCGCCAGCTGACCCTTCTTGTAAGATATCAGGCAATCTTTCTTTCTCTTCCGGGAATTGCACTGGGTATTCTTGCAGGTTCGCTTGTAGGAATTCTTTTAGTTCCTGTTGTTGTAAGCATGTTTAATATTTCATCTGCTGTAAAAGTTGTTGTTCGAATTAACGGCTGGATACTTTTACTATCTGCCCTATTTTCTTTTGTGACAGTTATTGTTTCATGCAGACGCCCGGCACGACTTGCATCAAAAGTTTCGCCGATTGAAGCAGTGAGATATCAGGAAACAACTCGCGGGAAAAAGGTGCAGGTCCACAATAACACCCGCTTCACCAATCTCTCTTTTGCCGGCAGAAATCTTTCGCGCGACAAGAAAAAGGTTTTCTGGGTTGTACTTTCGCTTTCTCTTTCGCTTGTGATTTTGAACAGTGTTTACACTTTGCTTCACGGATTCAGCGAAGATAAATATATTTCCCACAGTATTGCCACAGACTTTTCTGTAGCCGATGCAACTCTTGATAATCCTTCTGTAAAGTATAGCAACAGAAACCTGACAGGTATTTCACCGGAGCTTCTGGCACAACTCAACAATCTCAAAGGCGTTGAAGAACTTGGAAACATTTATCTTGAATCATCTTACCAGCGTTTTACAGATGAAGATTTCCAGAAAATTGATGATAGACTTTTGAGCAAGCCTTTCTTTTCAACTATGACTACTTACGGGGAAGATGTAACAATTAAAGATATGTATGAAGAAATCCGTGCTTCTTCTGTCCTGCTTTACGGAATGGATGACTTTGTTCTAAAAAATCTTCCAGTGCGCCATGGCAGCTTTGATCTTGAAAAATTTAAAACAGGAAACTACATTCTTGTAAATGAATATGACATTCGGCTTCCTTCGGGTCAGGCTCCAATTCCATATTTTCTGCCGGGAGAAAAAATCAGCGTAACAACAAATGACGGAAACACAAAGCAGTATGAAGTAATGGCAACTGTTCAGCTTCCTTACGCCTTCCGACTTCAGATTTTTGATACTCTTGATATGTTTTATATTCTTCCTTCAACTGAATTCAACAGCTTCTGCGAACCACGTACTCCAATGCGCTGTCTCTTTAATGTGTCTGATGATGTAGAAGAAAATATTGAAGAGTGGATGGAGACCTACACTACAGAAACAGAACCTGCGCTTACTTATGTTTCACGAAAAAGCTACAAACAGGAATTCAAAAGCTTTACAAGTATGTTTATGATAGTGGGCGGACTTTTGACAGGAATCCTGGCCCTCATAGGACTTTTGAATCTTGCAAACACAATGACAACTTCAATTATTTCACGCCGTCTTGAACTTGCAATGCTTGAAGCGGTTGGTATGACAAAGCGCACTCAAATTTACGGAATGTGTATAGAAGGAGTTTTGTACGCTGTCTTTACCGGAATTGCGGGATTAATTTTGAGCAGCATTTTTTCTGCAGTATTAATAAAACCTTTTGGTTCAGGAATGTGGTTCTTTGAATGGAATTTTTCTCTGCTGCCGGTTGCTGTAGTTTTCCCGATTATGATTGCGCTTACACTTTTACTGCCTGTAATCATTTATAAAAATGTGATGAAAGCATCGGTTGTAGAAAGACTTCGTGTTGCAGAGGTGTAGATAGATATTTACTCAAAAAATCAAATGCATGTTATAATAATATAGGTTCGCTATTCTGAACGAAGAAAAAAAGGAATAAAGAATGGATAAAGAGTGGTCAGAAAAGAATAAAAAAATGCAGGAGCTCATTTCAAAAGAGGGGAGTTTTTCCAAAGGCATAAAGCTGCTTCTGGAACTACGTGCCGAGCTTTTTGAGCAGATAACTTCAATAGTGAAAACTTTTCCTGCCGTTGCTTTTTACCAGATGCCTTTTGGTGCTGGTGAAGGTTCACATCACACAACGCTCGCTTGGTCAATCTGGCATACTTTTAGAATTGAAGATATTGTTGCGCATGAATTGATTTTGAAGGACAAGCAGATTCTTCTTACGGGCGCTTGGCTCAAAAAAACAGCCAGTCCGATTATCACAACTGCCAACGAAATCGACGGCGATGCAATGATTGAGTTTTCAAAGAAGCTGGATGTCAAAGGCGTTTATGAATATTGCAAGACTGTGATGGAGTCTACAAATGAAATGCTTGGACAACTACAGTTTGCGGATTTGAAAAAGACTTTTTCTGATGCGGACAGGGAACGGGTTGTCGCCAGTAAGAGCGTGAGCCCAGAAGAAAGCTCTGTCTGGCTGATCGACTTCTGGTGCGGTGAAAATATCAAAGGTTTAATTCAGATGCCTTTTTCCCGTCACTGGATTATGCATGTGGAAGCAATGCGCCGCATAAAAAACAAGCTGTGCCAGCAAGCCAAAAAAGGCGTAGACCAGATTGCTTACTGCGGACTTTCATGTGGACACTGCTTTTTGACTTCCTGGTGCGGTTCGTGCAGAACAATTTACAATACCTGTTCCTTTGCAACAGCTTCACCTGATGGCGTGTGCCCTAACGCAGCCTGCTGTAAACAAAAAGGCCTTGACGGCTGCTACGAATGTGATGAACTTTACACTTGCAAAAAAGGCTTTTACTCCCTCGGTAAAGAAACAAATGCAATACGAGTCATGGCACTGTTCATCCAGAGACACAACAAAAAAGAATTACTGAAAGTCATGGATACCATGCATTCAAAAAAGAAGTTCGAAAAAATCCAGGAAGTTCTGGGCGATGATATTGAAGAAGGCTTGAAGATTCTGGAAGAGTGGAGATGATTTAGTTTATATAAATCTACTACTAAAATGAAAATTCAAAATACTTTTCAATGGCTCTCTTCATGTTTTCTGATGCATTCAATTTAATGAATTTAATAACTTCAGAACTGTATCCATATGGAGGACGAGATTCTCCTATCGATAATACGGCTTCGCCAGATTCTTTTAGTATAATTAAATCATCAATTGAAACTTTATAAAGTTTTGAAAGTATAACAAGGTTCTCTAGCCGCGGAAGATATTTGCTATTAATATCTTCCCAAGTATATATAGACTGAGGATTCGTCATTTCCAAAAGTTGCTGAAGATTAGCAACTGAAATACCCCGGCTTTCGCGAAGCTTCTTGAGATTTTTAGAAGTTGCCGGCACATCAATTACAGGAAATGAAAAACTGGCATCTTTTTGTGAATCACTCATAGTATTAAAGATAATACTATATCAATGTATTGACAATATTATTTCTTTTACTGACTTGTTTTAAATCCTATTTTATTTTCAGATTTAGGTTCTTCTAAAAGATTGTTAAGAACTTGAATTATCTGATTTATCTTTTTATCCTGTTCAGAAAACTTTTTATCACAATGGTCGATATGTAGTAAAAGAAGACGTCGGATTTCAGCAAGCTCTGCTTTATCGTCTGTTTTAAGAACATGTTCACTAACATAATGTCTGAGTTGGACAAACGCATTCATGATTTTGATACTTACTTGAATTGCAGTTTCGCTATGAAGAACAGCAGAGAGCATGGCCACGCCTTGTTCGGTAAAGACGTAAGGGAGATACTTTGCATGCTTTCCGCGTTGGCCGGAAGCATCATTTTCTAAGGTCACAGATTGTGACCTTAGAACTTTTTCATCCTCTTTTAAGGTCGCAATTTGCGACCTTAAAAAATCATACTCGTCTTTGGTTAATTGAAAACGAAATTCTTCTGGAAATCTTTCAATGTTTCTTTTTACGGCTTCCGTTATACGTTTCGTTTCAACACCATACAAATCCGCAAGGTCACGATCAATCATAACCTGCTTACCGCGAATTACAAAGATTTTGCTCTCAATGAGAACTGGAGTTATCAGATCTTTATTCATATTACAATTGTAGCACCCGGTGAATGATAAAACATTAAGTTAGTAACTTAATTACAAAGTGATTTTTTCATGATATTTTATAAGGTTCAGATGAAACATTTTTTAACTTTCTTTTACGTCAAATTCCATATAAAATATTTATAACTCTTATCGAGGTTTGAAAAAATGAAAAAAGCAATTCTTTTATTATTTGTATTATTATGCAGTTTTCCTTGTTTTTCGCAGGTGATTAATGACTGGTATTTTCCTGAAAACAATGAAATTGATGCCCAGTATAAAAAAGATATGCAATCATGGACAACTAATTATGAATGGCAGAATTTAATCGGTGAATATATATCAAAATGGGAAAAGCAAATGTATCTGGAAATGGAAAGATTAATTTCATTAATTCCGGAATCAGGAAAAAACATTCGTGAAAGCCAAAAGAAATGGGAAGAATCAGTTAATGCAAGTTTTGATTTAGTGGCTGACAATGTCAATTTCAATCAGGTTGGAAGAGAAGACTTTATAGGCGGTTATTCCAAAAGCAGAATGGATTTATATCGTGAACGAACCAAATATTATTTATGTCTTTATTATACAATAATAGATCAAAAATCTGACGGTGACTGGTATACTGATACTCATAAAACAGAACTCGCAAAATGAATATGATTAAAATACAATACGTAACATCAAACGACAAAGCCTTCTGGTACAGCCTCGACAAACACCTGCCTGAAAAAGAATTTGAAAACAAGGTGCAGCGCAAACAGGGTTTCGGCATGGTTCTCACTTCTACACAGGTCGATGAAACCGCACAACATTTCTACAGAAAAAACGGCTACACCGATTGCGGAAGTCTTGTAATGAATATCCAGGGTTTTGAACAGCCTATGGAAATGTTTTTGAGCAAAGCACTATAAAATATGAAAATGAAATTACGCCCTTACAAACCCGAAGATTCTCAAATCATCTGCAGCTGGATAAAGGATGAAAAAACTTTGTTCCAGTGGTCGGCAGATAGAATCGGGAAATTTCCTTTGCTGGGAAATGAATTAAACGAAAACTACGCCACGAGAAATGTTGGCACAGGTTTTTTCCCGCTCACTGCTATTGATGAAAATGAGAATATAATTGGTCATCTGTTTGTTTTGATTCCTGATGTGAATGTAAAAACAACAGTGAGATTTGGCTTTGTAATTGTTTCACCGGAAATTCGCGGAAAAGGCAACGGCAAAAAAATGCTCGAGCTTGCAATTGAATATGCCAAAAAAGAATTGCATGCCACAAGAATAACACTTGGTGTTTTTGCAAATAATCCAAAGGCACAGGCCTGCTATGAAAGTCTTGGTTTTTCTCCTTACACTAAAAGAATCGTGAAAATCCTTGATGCCGACTGGGAATGCATAGACATGGAATTAATTATGAAATTGATTTGATAGCAGACAAAACTGAACAATAATTGACAAGATTTCCGGCGCAACTGGACGTAGAATAAAATCAACAAAGGAGAAGAAATTGGAGTGGCTGACCAGTATTAGAAAGGCGATCGATTACATGGAAGCGCATCTGGAAGACGACATTTCTGCGCAGGATGTTGCGGATCAGGTGTTTATGTCCTCATTCTTTTTTCAAAAGGGATTTTCGCTGATGACGGGGTACGGGCTTGGTGAATATATCAGAAACCGCAGATTGTACCAGGCAGCGCTGGACCTTCAGAAAACTGATGAAAAAATAATCGACATTGCGTTTCGTTACTGCTATGAAACTCCCGAAAGTTTTACAAAAGCTTTTTCGCGCTTTCACGGTGTGAGTCCATCGCAGGTGCGGGAAGGCTCTCCGGTAAAACCATTTCTTCCTCTGAAAATTGAGATTTTTATTCACGGAGGTAATCAGATGGATTACAAAATTAAAACTATGGCTGGCTTTAAAGTGATTGGTTTTGCCCGCGAGTTTGACGGTGAAACTTCTTATGTTGAGATTCCAAAGTTCTGGCATGAAGTTTTCAAAAAGTATGAAAAAGAAATCGCAGAATACAACATCGGCGAGTACGGAGTTTGTATTGATGATGTAGGCGGCAGCAAGTTCCGCTATATGGTTGCAGGTCTTTACAAGGGCGGCCAAGTTCCGGAAGGCATGACTGTTTACGAGCTTCCTGATTTTGACTGGGCTGTGTTTGACTGTTATGGTCCGTGCCCAAAAACACTTCAAGAAGTAAACACAAAAATCTGGAAAGAGTGGCTTCCAGGAAATCCTGATTTTGAGTTCCCGGGCCGCGTAAACCTTGAGTGGTACAGCGACGGCGACCCTGATGCTTCAGATTATCACAGCGCAATCTGGATTCCGGTAAAGAAGAAATAAACCCATTGGAGGAGGCCGCAATGCCCCTCCAAAATTATGTACCAGTTCTTTCTATTGAGCGGCGATGAGTTTTCTCGCGCATGTCCAGAGAATAACCAATGGAAAATCCAACACCCACACCCAGAATAATGCCGATAATCAGTCCTATTATCAGGTGTTCAATATAGCCGCCAAAGCATACACCCATAATGACACCAAGAAAAATATAAAAAAGCTTGTACGAAGACTCTTCTTTATGAACAACAAAGCTGTCGGGCTCGGAATCATCAGCCGTATAGTCAAGCTTTTTCAAGGCTTTGATTTTTTCGTCATCCTGAATATTTGACACCTGCATGGAATAAACATTAGTCTTAGAAAAAGCCCAGTCGCGCATACAGTCAATAATATATGAAAAATCGTCAGGAGCAATATTTTTTTTGAGCTTATAATCAAGGAAAACCCGGCCGTTTTTGTGCATACCCCGGAAAGTTAATTCTCCAAAAGCATGCGTCTGTTCTATTTCCGGAATTTTCTTATTTTTAATCTTTGGAACAATAGTCCATGGCGAAGAAAACAAAGTTTCTGGAGAATCGGCATCATATTCCGTGGATTTTATATAGTAATTATGTGCATTAAGCACAACGACTCTTACTTTCATGCTTATATTCTAACATGAAAAAGCAAATATATGTTAGAATAATATTGTAAAAAGAGGATTATAAATTGATGAAAAGAAAATCAGTCAATCCAGTTTATTCAATGTGCGTTCAGCCAGCCTTTATTATTGGCACAAATAACGAAGACGGTTCTCACAATTTTGCACCAATAACCTGGGTCAGCGTTACCCACGAAGAAGGCGACGGCTACCTCCTTGTCATAAGCATGTTCGGAACAAAAAGAACAAAACAGAACGTTATAAGAACAGGCCAGTTCAGTGCAAATCTTGTAAACACAAAAATCCTTCCCCTCATGGATTATTTTGGAACAAAGCATGCCAAAGATGGAAAGAAAAATGATATTCCATATAGCGTAAGTCGCGGCGCGGTATTAGATGTTCCAACTTTAGATGAAAGCCCATGGGTTTATGAATGCGAAGTTGCCCGCTCTGTAGAAACCGGAGATTCAACAACATTTTTCTGCCATATCAAAAATATTCAGATTGATGAGCGGCTTTCTCCACGCGACATTTTTGACATTGATTTGACTGCCCTGGACCCGGTTATTTATTCGGGAAAATATCACAGCCTTGGTAGAATGCTTGGAGAGATTGGAGATTTCTGTAAAGACTGATTCTTCCCTAAAAAGAAAGTTTATATATACTTAAAATCCCTTTATATGTTATACTATTGATGTGGAGGTTCATTATGTCATACGAAGCAGCATCTAATTATTTAGATTTCCTTCTCTATCAGTATGGTCTTAGTAAAATGAATTCTCTTGTTGAATCTGATGAAGTTTTCAACGCAAAAATGCAGAAAGGTTATGAAGATGCTATGGAAGGTCGTTGTAAACCTGTAGACCAGGCTTTTGCTGATATTAAAAAACGATTTGCATAAGAGCGACATGAAGATTGATTAGGTTGACGACCCTCCAAAAATTGACAGTCGTTATACAGAATACTTAAAAAAATAAAAGGAACAAGTCGATATAGTGATGCGATGCTTGAAGGAAAATTAGCAGTTATGTTTATTTCCGTTTAATAAACTTCATTTTTAGAGTATTTAAAATATTAAATTAGAATTACTATTTTAAATATTTCAAAATAATAAAGGTTATGCCAAAAAGTATGGCTCCTATAATTAGATATATTATTCCACGTATTAAAAGAGGTAGGATAACTTCTATAATAATTGTTAGAAATAAATAAATAATAAATAAACTTGTTTCTATAAAACCTTTCTTCACTTTTTTTAATATTTTAATCATTGTTTTATAGTATTTAGTATTGGCAAAAGTTTGACCTTCATTTTTTGCGTTTTTGATAAAATCATTAAGTTGTAAATCTTGCGTAACTTTTTCTTTATTATGTAAAAGCTTATCATATTTTGCTTTAGTTTCAGGATTACTTAATATTTTATACGCTTCATATATCTGTATAAACTTTGTTGCAGCATCAGGATCTTTGTTTTTATCTGGATGATATTGTTTTGCAAGTTTTCTAAAAGCAATAAGTATTTCATTAGAGGATGCAGAATTAGATACATTTAATATTTCATAATAAGTCATAAATAAATTATCGACATGTTTGTGATTTTGGTTGACGGCCCTCCAAGAATTGACAGTCGTTATACCGAGGCTTAATCAATATTTTTATTTCGTGATATATTGTTTCTTTTTCCATTCAGTTGGAATCGAATAGGTCTTAGTTCCATCAACTACGTCATCAGGCATCATAGCATTTTCAAAACGTTTATAACTGTTTTTCATAAGAACAACTTTTGATTTCCAACCTAACAAAGTATTTGAAATATCATAACTATGATTAGACGGAGGAAACATCACTTTTAATTTAACCTTTGGGAAGTCTTTCCTTATCAATTCTAATGGCGGAAGCAAATCTGTATCTGCAGTTATTAGTATAATAGAATCAGTTGATTTATGAATACAATCTTGTATCATACGAACCGATATGTTTACATCGGTTTTCTTTTCTTCTGGACGAGAAATATGTCCCCCACAATATGGACATTCATAATTCTTTTCAAGATATTTTCCTCGTACAACTTCAAATTTATTTTTATTTATTGCTTTATTTGCATTTAGGAAAGCACTTTGTCTTGCGTTTTTTCCTGTACTAAGTGGCGACGCGGTGAAATAAATAACTTTTTGAAGAATTTCATCGGTTCCCAAAAAACCTTCGCAAAGCTTTACAACATCTATCCAGTAAGCATTGCCCCATTTTTTAGATACAGAAGCAGATCGTTTTATGCCATAATAAAAGTTAAAGCCGTCTATGTAAAAAGTTACGCGTTTTTTTGATTTATCTGCCATAAACTGCCTCCCTAAAAAAAGAAAAGCCACGACAGGCGTGGCTCGTAACCATTCAAGAAAGAATGGCGTTGCATTAATTAAAGTATACTCTATTATCGGATCCGTGTCAATTTTTATTATAATTTTCGGCAAGCTGTTTAATCTGTTCTTCTGTTCCGTGATGTAAAATATCAAGACGCTTTCGTTGTTCAGGTGTTATGTCTTCGTTTATGAGAAGATGTATAAATTCCTTTCGCAAACCATATTTTATCTGCCATTCCTGTTTTTTTAGAGGAGTTTCATCATACCAACCTGAAAAAAATGACCCATAATTACATAATCCATTTTACAGTATATTTCCAGTTGTATTTTTTTACAAGTTCTTTAAGTACCTCTGGTTCTGTAATTTCGTCAAAAAGTTCTATGAAATCTTTATCGTCTATACGTTTCCCTGCCTTTAGAGGGTTGACGACCCTCCAAAAATTGACAGTCGTTATACCTGTGTTTTTATTATTTTAACACGATTTCTGGAATGTCATAAAGAAATATAGTTGTTTCTTCCCACTATGATAGCACGGGTTTTAGGGCGGAGCCCTAGGCGAAGGGGTAGGACACAACGAAGTGCGGCAGATGGGAAGGCGGTAGATTGTAATTGCAAGTGCAACACTTAAAATAAATAAAAAAACTTCATAGAATGTTTTAAACCCAAAAACTACCACATTAAAGGGAAAAACAAACTATGAAGTCGTACAATC
>JAEEGK010026462.1_pt1 | contig 11805 bp, 10 predicted proteins | sample 8958771 | NCBI WGS metagenome assembly JAEEGK01 (sample SAMN16246547, study PRJNA631951) | gut metagenome | biome: gut microbiome; feature: rumen; material: SC-attached | host: Bos | place: Iran: Karaj | collected 2018-10 | reverse complement strand
GTCAACCGCAAATCATCCAAAAAACGCCCAAAACCGCCGCAGGTGCGGCGGTTTTGCGACAGCATGGGGTGTTTTAATACAATTGATCGCAGAGGGTTCTGAACAAGTCATAGGAAAACGGAATGTCAGTTTCGACGAATCCTTCGGCAACGCTTCCGGTAACCTTCTTGTTCGGTAAAACAATCCACTCCTCATTCTCAGTAAGTCTGGCTTCCTCTTCGCACAAGGCTGCGGTGTATTCCAGGCTACCATCCTTAATGCTTCCAACGCCGACAAAGATTTCTTCGTAGAGTACATAAAACTCGTTAATATCAGCACCGAGCGAAGCGAGCTTCCGAACGAAGTCGCAGCCGAGATTTAAGATGAAGTTCTTCAACATCTCCTGCTGACTCTTAAATAGAACATCCACCGGTAGAGACTCTCCGCAAACGATATTGTCGTAGCTGGAGCTGTCAATGTTCTCCGCAGAAAAATCAATAAACGAAAAGAACTCCTTTACAAATGATTTTACTCTTTCAACATGGTCAGGACTCTTGACTTCAAATGAAATATTGAATTCCATTATCAACTTTCCTCCGTTCTTTATTCAGCTCTCGCTGTACCTCAAATTATATATATATATATATATATATTCAAAGTCAATCGAAAACTGTCCGAAAATACGCAAAGCCGCCGCAGGTGCGGCGGTTTTGCGACAACATCAGAGCTTTGCAAATATGATTTCCAGATCCTCCTCGCTGGTGGGCATGGTTTCGAGGACGTGGTTGTCGATGGCGTCCAGCATGATCTGCTCTTTTTCCTTCAATCGGTCGTAGATGGCCTGATCCATGGACCAGGGGCCGTCGTCAGTCTGATAGCCGGTCTCCAGGTAGTAATACTGGGTGTATTGCCCCTCCGGCAGACCCAGGCGGTGGATGCGGTCCTTGGACTGGAGCAGATGCACCAGGTTGTAGCTGTACTCAAAGTACACCGCGTCGTGGCAGACGCTGTGCAGGGACACCGACTCCGCCAGCGTGTGGGGATTGGTCAGCAGCACCTGGATCTCGCCGCTGCGAAAATCGGCCAAAATCTGCTGCCGCTCTTCCAGGGGAACCTCGCCGTAGACACAGCGGCAGCGGACGCCGCGCTTTTCCAGCTCCGCGGCAAGGCGGTGAATGGAGTCGATGAAGATGCACCAGAGGATGACGGGCTTTCCCTCCCGCGTCAGCTTCTCAGTCAGCTCCACACAGGTGCGGAACTTGGATGGCACGCCGCAGCCCTCAATTAAAGCCCGTACCTCGCCGCTGTAATCGGCATAGTCGATCTCGTCAGCGTCCACGCTGTCGTCCAGCAAATACTCGAAATCTTTGAGACTCAGGCTCTCCAAGAGCGCGCGGGGGTTGGATTCCAGCTGCAGGATGCGGATCAGCAGCGCAAGCTTGTTCTTCTTGTACTTCATGGACAGGATCTTCAAAATCCGGTTCTCGTCCGGCGTGGCCTCCGTCGGCACCATGGTGTCGGGATTGGCACGGGGGACGCCCAGCTGATCCTTGGTGGTGCGGCAGAAGAAGGGCTGCAGCTTGTCGTTGACGGCCTGGACGTCCTGGGCCGCGGGCTTGCGGAGCTGAGCGGGCGTGAAGCCGAAGAATTCCTCATACTCATAGGGGAAGAGAATATGCAGCAGATTGTATACGTCCGTATAGGCGTTGGGCAGCGGCGTTCCGGTGAGGGCAATCACATAGGCCGCGTCCTTGGCCACGTTCAGGGCATGGGAGGCATACTCGCCGCCGATGCGCTTGACCTTGTGCACCTCATCGAAGACCAGAAGCGTCCGATCCTCGGCCAGCGTCTTGAGAATGTCGTCCAGCTGCCCGACGGACTCATAATTGACCAGGATCAGGTTGCAGCCGCCGGACTCGTATTCCAACGCGGTGCGGCGATCCTTCGTGCCCTTATAGGCCGGGCTGTGGATGTTCAGCACCCGCAGCGGCTCCTTCGCACCGAAGCAGGCCGTGAACTCGTCCATCCAGGAGCCGAAGGCGTTTTTCGGGCAAATGACCAGGATGCGTTTGACCGCGCCTTTGGCGGCAAGATAGGCATAGACGCCCAGCACCGAGGCCGTCTTGCCCGAGCCGGGAACGGAGAAGTTGGCGGACTTCTGCATGGCGCACATGAAGAAGCTGTCCCACATCTGCCGCTCCCGCAGGGGGCGCACCATGCGGCTGTCCACAACGGCTTTATATTTCTCATAGCGCTCGGCCAGCTTGGGATCGTGGGCTTTCAGTTCCGCACCCAGGCGGGAACGGATCTCGATGTGCATCTCTCTGGCGGCAATATAGTCCCGCAGGGCGTTGGACACCGTAAAGGCCGTGTCACGCTTTTCGCTTTCCCGGGTCACCAGATCGATGACTTTTTTGTAATCCAGGTAGGTCAGCGCGGGCTTGAAGCGCAGAAAGCCCGGCAGCGCCTCTTTCACATAGCGGCGCAGAAAGAGCTTATAGAAGCTCCCGGCCAGAAACGCGTCCGTCTCTTCGGCGGGAAGGCGCATCAGCAGCGCGCCGTCATAGTCCAGCAGCCACATCACAGATTCTCCCGCAGCTCGGCGATCACGGCCTCCAGCCGGTCAAGCTGCCGCTCGAAGCGGCGCAGCTCGCTGTCGTTCATTTTCAGCAGAATGTTGGCGTCGATATCGTCCAGAAAGTTGGTGGCCTTCTCGGCCAGCTGGATGGGGCGGTTGCGAGTCTCGTTCTTTTTGACCTTGGTCGTGGCCTTTTCGAGGGAGCGATCCAGCGCCTCAGTGATCTCGGTATTGGTACGGATCTCCTCGCGGATGCTTTCGCTGCTGACCTTGCCCACCGGCGGCAGGCTGTCCACGACCTGCATGGCCAGCTCCTGTTGCTCGGCGAGGAACTCCTCCTGGTACTCGCTGCCCACAATGGCCTTGATGCTGCGGATATAGCGGGTCATGTCCCCGGAAGGCTTCATGAGAATGTTGGTAAAGACCGCGATCTTGATGTCCTCCGCCTCGTCCTCCGTACGGCATTTACGCATCAGCTTGCCCAACTCTTCGAGGGGGAAAACCACCTGTAGGTCACGGGCAATATGGAACTGCTTGGGAGCGTTGATGAACTCCAGAAAGTCCACCATGAGTTGAGCTGTCTCCATGCGGGATTTTACCTGGGCGGGCGTTTCGTTGGTGCTCTTGGCATATTCCTCCACGGTTAGGAGGCCGGTATCAATGATGTCGTTGTACACGCCGACCAGCCGATCCACAGGGTTGTAGTCCACGCGGGCCTCCTCGCCGTGCTGGATCGACAGCTCCAGCATTTTGATCTGCTTGGCGCTGTGCTCGATGCTGTGGTCGAGAATGACGGTCTCAAAGTAGCCGAAACGGGGATTCTTCTGCTGCAGGCGGCGCAGGCAGGTAAAGCGGCGGTTGCCGTCGATGATGCGCCCGTCGCAGAGGATCACGCCCGGCTCCCGCTGATCCACCATCTCAATGTTGTTCTGGGTCTTTTTGATGGCGTCCGGATTGCTTTCGATGATGAACTGTTCGATCAGGGCGTTGTAGGCCTCCCGGTCGGCGGAGCTGGGCGCCTGGCCGTCATGCTGGGATTTATACTGGCTGATCCAGGTGGCGATGCGGTCGTTCTGGTCGTTGTAAAAAAGCTGATCCAGCTTCACCTTATAGACAGGATAGGCCTTGGTGATGCCGTCGATGGTCAGCTTGCGGCTAAGCGTGGTGGGTTCCACAAGGTGCAGGGCGAGGCCCTCGGTCAACAGATTCATGTTCAAATCTCCTCAAAATATGTATCGTAATCCAGGTATACGGTTTCCATGATGCTATCGTAATAGAGGTTGCTCTCTTTCACAAGCCAGGTCAGCTTGTCTTTGTCCAAGACAATACCGTATTCTTGCTCCAGAAGGACTTTCAGATCGTAGATTTCGATCTTCTCTCTTTCCAACAGGAGTTCAGTCAGCAGGTCTTCCAGCACGATGGCACGCTGGCCGCTGTAAAGAAGCCTTGTTCCGCCCATGCGGCGGGCAGAAAAACGGGGATCCTCGCAAATAAGGGAGGAATAGAACCAGTCGTCAAAACCGAGATCGTCCAGATCGTGGGCAAAGCCCTCTCTACGGATCGCATGAATGGTAAAGATCCGATCGGGTCCGACCCAATTTAGAACCCGGTCGCAATAATCGGCGAGCTTCTCTTTCGTAACGCCGCCTGCTTCCAGACGCCGGATATGGACCAGTCGGTGGGGTTCAAATTCGATGACCTCTCGATGCTGACGTAGGTGGCTAAGTGTGCTGTTGAATGCGCCGATATATTGCTTCTCTCTGCCCAGGTCTTCCAGGTTCGTGATGTCGTTTTCCGTGAGTAGCTTTGTAAAGTACTCTGTTGCGTTGGAATAGCGTCTGCTGACAACATATCCTGAATAGACATGGAATCCAAGCGTGTTGAGCGTGTAGGGATTGATGTCCGATTTCTCTGCTGCGGGGAACAGGTGCAAATACTGCTTTTGGATATTCTCGATGGAGTAGAAGTCTCGGGTCAATGTTTCTTGCAAGGCCATGAAGCGCTTGGGAGGCAGTGCGTTTGCGCTGATGGAATAGATACCATTGTGATAATAGTCACGAAACCTGGTAAAATAGGAGCCTATCGAAGTAGCGGGATCAAAGCCATACAGCTCCTCCATCTTTGTTGCCAAATCCTGTGCGCTGATGGGGGCGAACTGCAGCAGCAGGTCCAGGACCTGATCATCCCGGTTAGCCCGGCCGACCGTCAGAGTAGGATTCTTCCCAAAGTGAACTCGGTCGTCTCCTTCCGGCCAGGCTTTTCGTAGCATATTGTACAGTTCATATTCATCGCGGATATCCAGCTCTCTCATGAGTTCCGGGTAACTCAAGAAGAAAAGGCGGGCGGAGAGTTCCTTGTTTTGATACTCTTCAGAAGTGATGATCGAAAAGAGTTCGTTGTAATCATGGTCCGCAATCGGATAATATCTCAACCTTTTTCCGTGTGCCCACAGAACATAGTCACAGGCGTTCAGCTTGTTCTCATATGTCCTGCTGTCAATAATCAAGTCTTCCTTTTCAGTGATGCCGTGGTCCTCCAGAAACATTTCATAATAGGATAGGAAGCCCTGGTAATCCGTCTGCTCTCTGCAAAACCGGCTGACAACATATCGGACAAGTTCCGGGCGTCTTTTTAGTATCCGCACACCGTCTACGGTTACAAACTGTTTGTACACAGCCCGCTCGATCTGCCGCCGCATCTTTACGGAGATGTTTTCATCCTCTAGGGCCTTCTCAATCGGTTGGGTATCGGTCTGTTTTCTGCCGGTTACGATTTCCAAGAAATAAAAGACTTCATCCGGCTCATCAAAGGCAAGGCGGAAATCTTCCCGAGAGAAAAAATAGGTCTGGAAAGCATAGAGATACTTGTCTTCTCTCAGACGAGGACGCCCGATTAACGCTTTATTCTGAATCTGTCTGACGCGCTCTCTCGTGATATTGTATGCGGAGGCTGTTTCCTCCAGGGTTTTTCCGCTCAGTCTGGCAAGCAAAACTTCCTTTTGGCGTTCGTCTTTCAGCCCCTCCGCATAGTCCGCAGCGCTCGCATAACGCCGAAACACCGTGGAACCGTTTCTCTCGATTTTCCCTTCGATTTCCAGTTCCTCAACGAGAGCTACTGTAAATGCGCCGTCAGCAAGACGCGTTTCCATATAATCCATAAGCTCAGCCATGGAGGACTGATCCTCATGGACTTCCAGATACTCACAGATCGCATTCTTCTGCGCGCTGCAGATCTCATTTTCCTGAAGAAGGCACTTCAGAAGAGTTTCCCGATCATAAGCATTGCCGTCACGCAGTTGCTCCAGTTTCAAGGCCCACGTGCCGGCCATCCCGCCAAAAACATTGGCCAGTTCTTCCGCCAGGACGGCAATTTCATTGTTGCCAGATGCGGACAGTCCCGTGGCTTGATCAGAGAGCCGGAGAGACAGTTCTGACACCGCAGCGAGAATCTCCTCTGCGGTTTTGCGTCCCATGTTCTTTACCGCCAGAAGATCTTCCAAGCTTTTTCCGACAAGCTGTGAGGCGGTTGTCCAGCCTTCTCGGTTCAGGCAGTTTCTTGCCCGGACGGATAGGCCCATTTCTGAGATTGGGAGATCATAGAGCAGCACGTGGGGATCCTCCGCAGTGGAGCCCAACACTATGATATCATCTGCTTGAGAATCATCTTCAGGGAGATCTTCTTTATCGACAAGTCGAAATTGGGTTCCGCTATCGCCGGTCAGTTCCACGCGAATCCGCATGATTTCCTCAAGCGAAGTTTTCCCAAGATTACGAATATCAAGAAACTGATCTTCCGGATAATCCAGAAACTCACCGACTGTATGAAGCTTTACCCTGTTCATGCAATTGGTCACCCGGACGGACATTTGCAATACTGAAATATCATCTTCTCGCGTTACATACTTCACCGAACCATCCGCCTTCCGTCAGCATTTCAAATAATTATACCATGCTGGGAAAGAAATGACAAAAGATATTTTAGCCTATTTGGCGAGATGCTGAAAAACTTCAACAGCTCAAGCTCAGACTGCAACTTTGAAACAAAAAATCAAGGCAGTTATTGAAGCACGCCGTTCCGGGGGGGAGCAGTTTTTTGCAGAAACGATCTGTCCTTCTTTGGAAATAACCAGAAGCCGAAAAGCCAAAGGACGTCATCGTTGTTGTTGATGAAAGCCTTGTAAATTCAGGGTTTCAGCTATATGAGATCGCGACAGCCTGGATTGGAAGGGCATCTCGGCCCAGGAGATCCAGCAGCGGGTGCTGAAGAATGTCCGCTCCGGCAGCATCATTCTCTTCCACAACGCCGCCGAGCACACCCCCGAGGCTCTGCCGGGGATCATTGAGTCCCTGCAGGCCGACGGCTACACCATCGTCCCCGTGTCCCAGATCCTCCTCCAGGGCGAGACCTACCAGGACAACACCGGAAGACAATGGGCGAAATGATATGAACCACTGTGCAAAAGCCCGGAAAACCGTTGTGTTCAACGGTTTTCCGGGCTTTTGCATGCCTGTTGTCAGTTTCTTCTTTCGTCTCGTTTTTCTCCGACTACCTGGTACATCCTATTGTCAGAGAGCACGGTGGTCACAGTCAGATACTTCTCGAATAACTGCGCCAGATCATCCGCAGGCATGAGGCCGTTGGAGACATGACTGGCCGCTCCATGGTGGTGGGCGTCGATCTTCTCCCGACTCATGCCATGGGCCACTGTCAGGGTGCCACCGGGTTTGAGTAGGCCGGCAAGGGTACGGATCAGCCGCTCGGGGTCGGGAAAATGGGGAAATGCGTTGTAGACCACGATACAGTCAAACTTCTCTCCGAAATCCGTGGTCTCCACGTCCCCGCAGAGGATCCTGACCTCCGGCTGCGGAAACTTCTCCCGAGCCAGCTCAACCATCTTCGGAGAAATGTCGATCCCTGTGACGGAGGCGGCCTTTCTCTTCCGGTAATCCGGAATCAGCACCCCCGTGCCGCAGGCCACGTCCAAAACGGTCTTGCCCTCGGTGACGCCCGCGTTATCCAGAATGGTGTTGATGATCTCGTCGCTGCGCACCATGTCCGCGTCCCAGCCGGGAGCCAGGCGGTCGAAGAAAGCGATGACCTCTTTTGTCTCGATCATGGTTTTACTTGAAGAATGTCTCGGTGTCGATCTGCTGGTAGCCGCCGAAGCTGGAGGGCGCCGCCGCGATCTGATCTGCCAGCTCCTGACCCAGGAACATTTGCGTGATCTCGTTGGTCTTGGCGGTCATGTCAATATCCTCAAAGCGGTCGGGATACACAGTCTTGGCAATGAACCAGGTGTTGGCCAGGGCGATCTCGTAGTTGGTGTAGTAGGCGTTGTAAGCCATCTCCAGATAGACCTGCCCGTTCTGCCAGGCCTTGCAGGTATCGAACATGGCGGGATTCTCGGCGTAAAGGGGTTTGATGTTCTTCACCGCCGCGGCGTCCATGATGATGATGTCCATATCCTCGCCGAGGGCGACGAACTTCTCCTCCTCAATGGCCTGGATGCCGGGAGCCTCCAGATCCGTGACCACGTTGTTGACGTTTGCAACCTTGAAGGCAATGTAGTTCTGGGCGGTCATCAGATGGTTCGTGGTACCCCAGTTGCCCAGACCGCAGATGTAGACGGCGGGCTTCTCCTCCTCGGGAATGTCAGCGGTGCGGCGCTCGATCTCGGCGCGTTCGGCTTCGATGTAGCTCACGAGCTGCTCCGCCTTCTCCTCGTTCTGAAAGATCACGCCCAGCAGGCGCATGGAGCCGGCAAAGCTCTCGTCAAACACGCCGCCGGGGCCGGCCTTCAGGGTGATCACGGGAACACCCAGCTGCTCCTGCAGGGCGTCCTCCTTCTCCACGTCCTCATACTCGGAAATGACGATGTCCGGGTTGCAGGAGAGAATCTTTTCCGCCTCGGCCGCCTGAGCCTGGGGCCCGCCCACGCCGCAGGAAGGCAGCGCAGCAAAGCTCTCACCGTAAGCCAGGACATACGGCCGCGCCACAGAATCAAACATCTTGGGGCGCTCTTCCAGGCTGGCGTTGTCGATGTCCTCCACGCCGCAGAGCAGGCCCACATCACCGACATAGGTGTACATCCGCAGGGCGCCTGCGCCGATGCAGACCACGCGCTGGTAGCTGCCGGGGGTGACAGTAACTTCGCGGCCGATCATATCGGTGATAACGATCTCCTCCGGCTCGGCCGGGGCAGGCTCTTCCGTCTCTTCTGTCTGTTCAAGTTCTTCCGTCTCTTCCGTCTGCGCGGTCTCCTCGGAAGGGGCCTCCGTTTTCTCCGCTTCCTCTGTCTGCCCGCAGGCGCATAGCGCCAGCAGCATCAGAAGAGCCAACAGCAGGGCAAGTGTTCTTTTCATGTCTTTTGTCCTCCGTTTATGATTATTTTTTTGCCTTCTATCTCCATGATGCGGACTTCCGCATCGAAGGTTTCCCGGATTGCAGCCTCCGTCATGATCTCCGCTCCGCCTGTATGCCGGATTCTTCCTCCCTTCATCAGGAAGAAGCGATCTCCCAGCTCCAGCGCCTGATTCAGATCGTGCAGGGAGGTCAGGATACCGATCCCCTTCTCCCGGGCTACCCGGCGAGCCTCCGAAAGGATCAGCTGCTCGTTTGCAATATCAAGGTTGCCGGTGGGCTCGTCGAACACCAGCAGCCGCGGCTCCTGGGCCAGGGCCCGGGCGATGGCGATCTTCTGCCGCTCGCCGCCGGACAGCTCCTCGACGCTGCGGTCCGCCAGGTCTTCCAGCTGCATCTCCCGCAGGATGCGGCGGGTCACCGCGCCGTCCTCTTCGCCGGGCTGCAGACCGAAATACGACAGACGCCCCGCGAGGATCGTGTCGTACACGGACAGCGCGCCGAACTGGATATCCTGGGGCACGTAGGCGATGCGCCTCGCGCGTTCGCGGCGGCTCATGCGCAGCAGGTCTTCGCCGTCGAAGCGGATCTGGCCGCCCTGGGGCTTTTCGATGCCCAGGATCGTCTTGAACAGCGTGGTCTTGCCGGACCCGTTGCGGCCCAGCAGGATGCCGATCTCGCCGTCTTTCAGTTCCAGGTTTGCCCCGTCCAGCACGAGGGGGCTTCTGCGCGAATAGCGGAAGCGCAGGTCTTTGATCTCCAGCATCAGCTCCGCCCCCCTTTCTTCGAAAAGATGATCGCGAGGAAGAACGGGGCGCCCAGCAGCGACGTGATCGCGCCGACCGGAAGCGCCGAACCGTTGCCCATGCTGCGCGAAAGCGTGTCCGCCAGGAGCAGAAGCAGGCTGCCGGACAGCGCCGACGCCGGGATGGAGACGCGGTGGTCCTGCCCCAGCAGTCTCTTGGTCACGTGGGGGCAGATGATCCCGACGAAGCCGATGATGCCCAGGAACGACACGCACACCGCCGTGATGACGGAAGCCGTCAGCATGGAGGCGAAGCGCAGCAGATCCACGTGCACGCCCATGCTCTTCGCGGCGGCGTCACCGGACAGCAGCGCGTTGAATTTCCAGGCCATCAGCCCGAAGAACAGCAGTCCCAGGATCACGACGACGGCCATGATCAGGTCCGTGCGGTACGTGGCCCGGCCCAGGTCGCCGAACGTCCAGATGACCGCGGCGGAAAGTCCCACGTCCGTGGCGTAGAACTGCAGGATCGTCGTAGCGGCTGTCCATATGGATCCGATGGCAATGCCCGCCAGCACGACGACGCCGGGCTGAAACGAACGCAGCCGACACAGCCCAAGCACGAGCAGGATCGAAAGCGTGGAGAACAGGAACGCCACGACGGACGTGGCGTAGGGATTCGCCCCTACCGTGTAACTGCTGACGTTGTTGCCCGTGGACAGGAACCCGCCCGCGAACGCGATGATGGACAGGTTGGCGCCGAACACCGCGGCGTTGGAGACGCCCAGCGTGGACGGCGACGCCATGGGGTTGTTCAGGTTCGTCTGCATCACCAGGCCCGAGACCGACAGGCCAGCTCCCGCGATGACCGCCGCCAGCACCCGCGGGATGCGGATGTTCCAGAGGATGCGCATCTGGGTGGGGCTGCCCTTTTTCGCGAGCGCGGCGAAGCATTCTGCGACCGTCATGTGCGAGGAACCGACGAACAGGCACACAAAAGCCGCCGCCAGCACGGCAAGCGCCAGGGCAGCGACAGCCAGTCTTCTGTTTCTCGCTCTTTTCTCTGTCATAAAGCTCTTTTCCGGGAATAAGAAAAACCACGAAAGCATGCCAAAATGAATGGAGCAGCCTTCGTGGCTTTGTTTTTTTGCTCGGTCACCTTCGTGGTGACATTGTAATTATACTGGTTTTTCGGTAAAATTCAAGTATCGACCCGAACAGAAAGGACAGACGCCATGAAAGTCATCGTCATCGACGGCCAGGGCGGCAAAATGGGCCGCGCGCTGGTCGAACAGATCCTCAAACAGAACATCCCCTGCGAACTCATCGCCATCGGCACGAATTCCATGGCGACGGAAGCCATGCTCAAAGGCGGAGCCCCCGCAGCCGCCACCGGAGAGAACCCGGTGATCGTCAACGCGGCAAGAGCCGACGTCATCGCGGGACCCATGGGCATCATCGCGGCCAACGCCCTGCTGGGCGAGGTGACCCCGGCCATGGCTTTAGCCATCTCCGAAAGCGCTGCCTTAAAGGTGCTGATCCCGGTCAACCGCTGCGGCATCTTCGCCGCCGGCACCGAAGACAAGACGCCTTCGCAGTACATCGAGTCCGCCGTCCGCAGGATCGCGGAAGTCTGCCGTTAGACCAATCCGTTCTTCACGGCCCACAGGGCTGCGTTATAGTCTTTTCCCACAGATCCCCGGGCGGGCGCTTCCGAAAGCGGCCGCTCCGCGGTCTGTTTTTTTATGGTGTCGCACAGCCCCAGGAATACGGACTGCCGCGAATACTCGCCCAGACTTTCCAACCCGAGCTTGACCGTCTTCCAGGACAGTCCCTTCGCCCAGATCTTCTTCAGATCGCCCTCGAGTTTCCCGGAATTCAGCGCCTGGCGGCACTCCCCGATCTCTTTACTCAGCGCGTTCCGGTACGACTGCTTCGAATAGATGACCCCGGTATCCAGGCCGAACACATCTCCTGCCCGTTCCGCCGCGGCGAGGCTGCGCTGGTCCATTGACCCTTTCATGAACGTGTACGTCTGCCCGTCGAACGCGCCGTAGACCTTCATGGTATCCAGATACCCCATGCGCATGATGCGGCGGGTGTTGGCGGGGTCGAACACGACGAAAAGACCGAGTTCGTCCGA
>JAEEGK010026461.1_pt1 | contig 11805 bp, 11 predicted proteins | sample 8958771 | NCBI WGS metagenome assembly JAEEGK01 (sample SAMN16246547, study PRJNA631951) | gut metagenome | biome: gut microbiome; feature: rumen; material: SC-attached | host: Bos | place: Iran: Karaj | collected 2018-10 | reverse complement strand
GTTCACTTGCGTGAACGGAATTCTGCTTGGTCTTGCACCGGATGAGGTTTACCGTGCCACCCCTGTCACCAGGAGCGCGGTGAGCTCTTACCTCGCCATTTCACCCTTACCTGCCTTGCGGCCGGCGGTTTACTTTCTGTTGCACTTTCTGTCGTGTTTCCACGCCTGGACGTTATCCAGCATCCTGCCCTGTGGTGCCCGGACTTTCCTCCAGCATTGCTGCCGGCGGCCATCCGCCACCCCACCCCAAATATAGAAAAACGCCCTTCGAAATGAAAGGGCGCTCTAGAAAGTTTGAAAATTGGCGTTTTTTAGCGAGAAATACCAAAACGGATGGGGCGTTCACCCTTGACGCGGAGCACGTACACGCCGCGATTGAGCGTAGTCAGGTCAACCGATTCACCGGCAGACACCGTTCCGTTCATCACGATACGGCCACGAACATCGATAACGGCATAGCCAAGATTGTCACCCTTCGCAACCGTAAAGCTCTGATTGTTTTCACCCATTCTGAGAGCCGAGGGCTTAGCCAAAGCAAGCACAATACGATCGGGAACAGCAGGCTTCTGCGTCAGATCATAAAGGAAGTCAAAGACCTTCTTTTGCACCTTCACGTCGTAATCATCGTAGTCATAAAATTCATGGGGCTGACCTTCGACAAAGTAGGTATCGTGTTCCACATTGTTTGCCGTAAGCACCGAGTCAATCACGTAGCTACCGTAAAGAGTCGGAGTATTCACATGGAAAGCGAGTGCGCTCACCATTGCAGCAGCAGAAGGCATCAAGTTTTCAAGAACGACGGCAATGTTGCCCAACGGGCGGCCCGTCTTCCAGACGACTGTACTATCAGCCTTGCCATGAACCAAGAGAACCGGCTTTTTCACGTCTTCGACAATCTTAGGATCGTGAACGGCACCCCACAAGGCGGCCACAGCGTTCGCCTGAGAGCCATAACCCTGCTCGCCATAGGCATCGAGTCCACCCAAATCCGGCTTCGTCTTAGCTGCCGGCGGGATTTCGGATTCCTTGTCCATGTAAATGTTTTCGAGCGAAAGGATTGCACCTGCGCTATTGCCAATCAAGTAAACGCGATCCGGGTCAATGCCCAATTTGTTGGCGTTAGCCCTAATGTAGCGGACAGCGGCACGAACATCCTGAATTCCGCGGTATACCGTTCTCGAGAAATCGAGGCTATCGACGGTAAGAGCCTTGTCCTTGACTACCGCCGTAATGCCCAGACGGTATTGCACAGCAGCCGTCACGAATCCGCGAGCAGCCAGAGAGTCACAATAAGTAACCGAGTGCTGGTCATAATCGTTCTTAGAACCTGCGGCAAAAGCACCACCGTGCATCACCAAGACAACCGGACGCTTCTTTTCGGTATCGTTTTTCGGCTGATAAATGTCCATCTTCAAGTCGACCGTCGTCAAGTCGGTCTCGTTCGCATAAAGATAGACAGCCATCGTACCTGTTGCCGGGGACAACTTATTATAGGTATCCAGCAGAGTATTGATGGTTTTAAGGTGCTTTACGCCCGACGAATAGGTGACATCTTTCGTCACCGAGACATCGAACATGCGATCTTTGTAACGTTCTGCGGCACCGGCAAAGGCGACCGCGCAGGCTAGGAAAAGGGCAATTTTCTTCATATAATCTCCTTACGCGCCAAATATAGCTAAAGGAGATAATTTTGTCTGCAAAGAGCCGATTAAGAATTCGGATTATTTTCGGAGGCCTTTTTGGCTTCCAGTTCTTTTTGCTTGCGCAAGATTTGCTCGCGAGCAAGTTCAGCCTTTGTCTTCTCTTCTGCAAACAAGTTATCCAGGGCAGAAACCGCTTTGCCGTCGGCATCTTTCGCGCGGGAATTGAAGAACACCGCCAGCAAGAAAAAGACAACCAAGTAGCAAGCCACTGCCGAAAGTAGCGCCACGATTTCGGATCCCGAAGCCGCCTCCACTTTCAGGTAGAGAACAATGGACAGCGGAATGGCGAGCATGAACAAGAATGCGGGCAATTTTTCTTTCATCGAGTGCCACTCTCCTTTTTAATCTGCAAGGCAAGGCCCACGTCGGCATCAGCGGCGGCATACTTGTAGTCAGGTTTATAGCCACGGGCATCGCCTTCCACGAAACCATCGCCAGAAACGAGCTTGTTGTCGACCATGTTCACAAAACCCACCGTAGAATCCACCGGAGAGCCGTCTTCGTAATACCAGCGGTAAAGCGTCACGGGCATTTCGTTATTGAAGATATTCTTTTCGACCAGGCAACGGGCGGAATCAGAGCACACCACACCTGACATTTCTACAACGTCAAAGAAGTTGTTGTAGGCATGGAGTTCTCCTCCATGTGCAAGAATTCCATCGCGAGAGAGTCCCGCAAAGTAATTGTGATGCATTGTCAAGCTTTGGGCAGTATCCATAATGATATCGCCGGCAAGTCCGAACAGCACACCCGTCTGAGCGTTTTCAAACCTTGACCAGGAAACCGTGACATTGTGCGAACCACGCTTCACGTCGAATTCCACCAGCGGATATTCCTCAAACACGCAGTGGTCAACCCAGACATGATGCGTCCCGTTATGGAGCGAAAGTGCACGGCGAGAAGTCGTATCCAGTGCCGTAATGGCAGGGGCCGTAAAGGTCAAGTTTTCGAAAATCAGGTTACTCGATTCCTGGGTCAAAATACCCATGCCCGAAATGCGGATATCGCGGCCGCGGCCATCGAATGTCTTGTCGGACTTCAAGCGGAGCGGGGCCTGCAGATTATAAGTACCGTCTTTTTCGAACAGCACCCATACCGGGCCTTCCTTGTAGGCACATTCACGGAGCGACCCAGGCGCAATCACCGCCGTCGTTGCAGCAACCCCCGCCGAATCTACATTAGTCGTATCTTCGACAATCACATAATCTTCGGTCGTCGTCACGATACAGATTTCACCTTCGGCCTTGCTAATCTTGCCGGTACTGTCCGTAATACCGCCAGCCCCAAGGACGCCCTTGGCATAGCCATCGACTTGGGCGAGCAAGGCACTATGCTTGCTCCAGTCACCCTCGGGATATTCACTGGTTGCAGCGTCCACAGGCTTGACCACATCCACTGTAGAATCGGAACAATCCACATACAGCGTGTCGCCAGTCGTCGAAACCACCTTGGCCGATCCAGCCTCATGCGGGTTACCGAACTGGACTTCAAAACTCCCTGACGGCAAAGAATCAATTACAAAATGCCCCGTACTGTCGGGAATCACATAACGGTCAAGCCCCGCAATACGAACCACCGGCATTGAATCACCGAGCACCACATAGCCTTCGATCGAGGAAAGTTCTCCCAGCTTAATCGTATCGATTTTAGACGAATCCGCATCCAAGGCATAACTATGAACCGCTCCTGCCGCAGATGTTCCGTCGACATGGCGAGCCTCAATCGTATAAGCACCCGGTTCCATGGGAATCTCAACGAAACCCTTCTCGTCTGTTTCTTTCCATTCGGCCAAGCGGCCATCAGAAAGGAAATCTTCCGGGAGTGCACGCACACGGGCATAAGCGGCAGGGCTCCCCGCCAATTCAATCTGCAATGTGATTGCAATCGTAGATTCAGCTTCAGTACCTCCAGCCAAATCCTTTTTCTCATTGCTACACCCCGAAAGAAGGCTTGCACCAAGTAAAGCGGCAAAAACTGCGCTCAGCGCTTTACGCAAAACAAACTTACGCATTTTCACCCCCTAACACAGCTTCACCAACCTGCTGTTCCTGGGCGACAACGGTTTCGTCAGCGATTTCCATGCCGCGGATACGGCGCTTACGGCCCCTACGCTGCGGTGGCGGATACGGATCAGAAAGCGGGAACAGCTGCATACCGAGCTGGAATACGCGATTGGGTTTTGCGCACTGCCCTACCTTCGCCAAGACTTCGCGCCTAAAACGGCGCACCATTTCGACCAGTTCCTTGTAGGTATCCTCGTCGCAAGCGAAAGCCAGCGTCGACAAGTTGCGTTCGTTCCTGTCAAAGCGGTCCATGGCATCTTGCGCCACATTCAAATTCTGCTGGATGTAGGAATTCACCGCCGTATTGAAAGATTCCGAGCCGCTCGAAATCAGGCCCTGAGTCTGTTCATAAAAGCCGGTCGTCTCGTTCTTCTTGATCATCGAGAGGCGTTCCAGCAGCGCAATCGAAGAACGCACCTGGGATGCCGTAATGGGCGGACGAACCATCAGGCCAAGCGCCGCATCGTCACCCACATACGGGTAAAAAGTCACCAATTCACGAATCACCGCATGGTACCAGTGGTCAAAGTACTCAAACTGGTCCTTGGCTACATTTTCAACCTTGCATTCCTTGGTCGCCACAAGCTTTTCCAAGTACTGGCGGCTTTCGGAATGGTTCTTCGCCTGGTTGAACGCCACCATGTCGGCAAAGTAGGCCTTTTCGCGGGCATCGCTACAAAAGATATCGGCAAAAACGGTAACAAGGCGGGCGGTCAAGTTACGCTTGCCCTGCAGAATCTTGTTGAACATCGACGCATCGAATCCGGCGCGCTCGGCAATATAGCGGTGGCTAAAGCGCCAGTCGCCCTTGTGACGCTCCTCGTAGCTATCCCGCAAAAATTCGCGGTAGTTCAGATATTCAAAAAGGTTCACCATAAAAAATCCAATAAAAATAACCGAGCGCAAATTGCTCCCGGTTATCAATATAATAAAATTTCCACCAGAAAGTCTACATTTTTTAAAGAATTAATGTCTACAGTTTCGGCTTTGGTGATTTAGATTACTTGTTCGGCTTCGAAACAACGGGGCGAATGCGCTTGCCGCACAAGGTCACCACGATTCCCGCCTGCGCAAACATGTAGTAAGCCGTGTCGCGGCTGTTGTTCAGCGTAGACTTCGGGTCGTAATCGTCCTTGGTCACGAACACTTCGGCAACGCCCGAAAGGCTAATATCCAAAGAGCAGCGTTCGCACGGAAAACCAATCACGTAAAGCTTCGATCCCGGAGGAACCTTGCCGCGGGCATAGTGCAGCGCATTGATTTCGGCATGCACCATGAACGGATACTTGTTGGCCTCGAACTCATGGTGACTCAGCAACTCGCCCGAATCGGCATCGAGCAGGTCGTACGCCAGCAACTGCTTTTCGCGGGTGTACGGCACCGTTTCGTCATCAAAGCCAGCCGGAGCGCCATTGTAGCCGGTACTGATCACGCGACCGTCGGCCGACACGAGCACTGCCCCCATCTGGGTATTCTGATCTTTACTGAGACGTGCCTGCGCGCACATCATCTGGGTATAGACTTCGTCACGAAGCTTGCTGCGAGATTGAGAATTGTTCATAGCCTTAAATATAGTCAATAGTTATCGGACAATCAGGGTCTTATTCCCGTTTGGCGAATGCAGGCGGACAACAACCTTTTGCCCCGCAGGAACGCCAAGTTCAAATACATTCCCCGAACGCTTCATGGAAACCGGCAAACGGCGACCGTCCAGCGTATGCACCTGGACACGCGCCTTACCCAATTCCATAGGCGTAAGCCCCGTCACCTCCAACAAGAGGCTACCCGTTCCATTTTTCCATGTACGAACGGCAAAAGCTGTATGGCGCGGCGCCACCAAAGCCATGCGAGGTTCAATGTCAGGCACATTTCCTTCGTTTACACTGGTCGAAGCCATGAGCTGCACATTTTTGTTATAGGTCGACGCAAGCGGCTTCGAGAACAGAATGTTCGGTTTCGCCCCTTCCGGCAACAAGACGTTGCCCTTGTTTACACAGCTATCCAAGCGCAGGTATTCAATTTCGTCGGTGCTACCCACAAGGCCAGAAACCCAACCATTGACCGAATCAGCAGAGGTCTTAAGTTCGATATCACCCTCGTTGACAGCCTTGAACAAATCGGCGCTCTTGGCTCCCGGACGCACATAGCCAGCAATACCGCCCACGAACGGGCCCTTCGCATTTTCAATGACAATCTTGCCCTTATTTTCGACACGGCTCGCCTGTTTCACTTCCCAGATCCCGGCAACTCCGCCCACCTGCACCATTTGCTGCACTTCTACGCCATGATAAATCACATCACCGTAGTTAATGCAACTGTCGAGAGTCGTATTCGTATTGCCCGAGACATAGCCAAAAAGTCCACCCACCGCCGCATAAGACGCCGTGAGTTCCACCTTGCCGTAATTGAAGTTACCGACATAAGTCTTCTCGGAAACAAGCGACGGATTCACGCCCACGAGACCGCCAACAAAAGCGGATTCTGTCGGAACATTTGCCGAAACATTGCCCTTGTTCACGTTATTCTTGAATGTACACGGAGCAAGAAGTTCACCGACAATGCCTCCAATATTGGTATATACGTTGCCTTCAACCGTGATACTTGCTTCGTTCACATTTCCTTCGATAGCACCCGGATCCACGAGGGCTCCAATAACGCCACCAATCGCAGCCTGTTTCTGGTTCGCCGCCTTCATGGATCCCTTGACCGTGTTGTCGTAAAAGCCGACCCATTCCGCAACGGTGTTACCCATCAAGCCGCCCCACTGAACAGCCCCATTTTCATTATCAACCGTTTCATAAGTCAATTCAACCGAGTTGTTCCGCACAACGGCCTGCCCCGTCACTACCTGCGTTACAAAAGTGCCAATAAGTCCCGAATGACGGATATAGACATTTTCGAACACCACGTTGTTATAATAGAGAGTATCGTCACCATTGTTAAACACAGGGCCGATAAAGCCAGCATCCCTGACCGTGCCCAGCGAATCATCGATATACAAATTCGAAATCTTGTGGCCATCGCCATCGAAGCTTCCCTCGAACGGGCCAATCGCCTTCCAGTTGCCCACATCACGACCACAAACAGAACTCAAGTCCAAGTCCGCAGTCAGCTTGAAATGCAAGCCCTCGCCCGCGTTCTTCAGCTTGACACCCTTATAGGTGCCACTATCCGAAACGGCATTACGGAACTGCAACAGCTCCTGCACCGTTCCAATGGTCAGCGGATCCTCTTTTGTACCCTGGTCTGCGGCATAACAGCCCGCAGCCAACACAAATGCCATAGGCATCATGAAATTTTTGAACTTCATATAGTCTCCTCTTTAGTTTGTCTATGGCCTTAAATATAGATTAGACTAAAAATAAAATCGGCCAAAATAAAGAAAAAGCTCGTCGTTTCCGACGAGCTGAACAAATTTCCTGACAAATGTAATTGAATTATCCCGCTAAGTATAAGCGAGCGAGACAATCCGCGAAAGTTGGATAATCAAGCAAGACAAGGCGCGAGCTCCCGTAGCGTACTAAATCGTACGTGAGGGAGCGAACAACGCCGTATTGCGTAGATTAGACGACGCGGGTCATGCCGGACATGCGTTCGCGGAGCCAAGCACCGACCTCTTCCACCGGATGCTGACGGATGTTCTTGTTCACCTTGATCAGTTCTTCGTTATCCACAGCGGTGGTCTTGCCTTCGCCGTAGATAGCGCCGATGTCGTCCTTCTTCACTTCGTTCTTCATGAAGTCGGCGAGCAGAGGCACGCACTTGTTGGCGAACAGGTAGCAGCCGTATTCGGCGGTGTCGCTGATCACGCGGTTCATTTCGTACAACTTCTTACGAGCGATGAGGTTGGCGATAAGCGGAGTTTCGTGGAGGGATTCGTAGTAGGCGCTCATCGGCTTGATGCCCACGGAGCACATGGTTTCGAAAGCGAGTTCCACACCGGCCTTGATCATGGCGGTCATGAGAACGCCACGGTCGAAGTATTCCTGTTCGGTGATCACCTTGTCGGTAGCTTCGACCTTTTCGAATTCAAGTTCGCCCGTTTCGCCACGCCACTTGAGGAGGTCCTTGTCGCCGGCTTCCCAGTCGACCATCATGGTGCTGGAGAACTTGCCAGAGATGATGTTGTCCTGGTGTTCGCAGTAGAGCGGCTTCATGATCTTCTTCATCTTTTCGGCGAGTTCCGTGGCGCGGATCTTGGCCGGGTTGGAGAGACGGTCCATCATGTTGGTGATGCCGCCGTGCTTCAGGGCTTCGGAAATGGTTTCCCAGCCGTACTGGAGCAGCTTGACCGCGTAAGCCGGTTCAACGCCGAAATCCTTCACCATCTTGTCGTAGCAGAGGATGGTGCCGGTCTGGAGCATACCGCAAAGGATGGTCTGTTCGCCCATGAGGTCAGACTTCACTTCGGCAACGAAAGAGCTTTCGAGAACGCCCGGACGGTCGGCATGGAGGCCAGCGGCGTAAGCCTTGGCGTAGTCCCAACCCTTACCTTCGGGGTCGTTTTCCGGGTGCACGGCGATAAGGCAGGGCATACCGAAACCGCGAACGTATTCGCTACGGACTTCGGAACCCGGGCCCTTCGGGGCGACCATGATCACCGTGATATCCTTGCGGATTTCCTGGCCTTCTTCCACGATGTTGAAGCCGTGGCTGTAAGAGAGGGCGGCGCCCTTCTTCATGAGTTTCATGATGGCCGGGATCACGTTGTGGTGCTGCTTGTCCGGTGTGAGGTTGCAAACGAGGTCTGCATCCGGAATCATTTCTTCGTAGGTACCGACCTTGAAGCCGTTTTCGGTGGCGTTCTTCCAGGACTGGCGCTTCTGTTCGATGGCTTCCTTGCGGAGCGTGTAAGAGACGTCGAGGCCGCTATCGCGCAGGTCAAGACCCTGATGGAGCCCCTGGGCACCGCAACCGACGAACACAATCTTCTTGCCCTTGAGGGCTTCAACACCACGGCTGAATTCAGAATGTTCCATGAAACGGCAGTGGCCAATTTCTTCGAGTTGGCGACGCATAGGGATAGAATTGAAATAATTCATTTTTTGAACCTCTGTTAAATAAAACTGTTCCGGGGGGAAAGATAGTAAATTAGACGAAAGACCGCTTCGCTGGTAGACGAAAGACGATAGATTACCTGTTTTTTTCCATGCAAAACGCCTTTTTTCTCTTTCGTCTATAGTCTATAGGGCCACAGGCCCGTTCTTTCGTCTATAAAAGGGGGAAGGCTCCCCCTCACTGCAGCCTTGGCTCGGCCTGCGCCAAGGCTTCCGCTACCCCCTCTACGGGCGCTCAAGCCGCCCCGTAACGCCCCGGCTTCACTCCATAAAAAAACGTCATTTTCAGATGAAAAAATATATTTTCAATGGAAATGACATTACAAAATCAACACATAAGACTCAAACAGGCTATAAAAGACCTTTTTTTATTGTCAACCATATTAGTAATCTATGGTTGCGCCACACAGGTATCCTCCTTAAATTCTTATAACGGGCAACAAAGAAAAGAAACAAATAAATGCACTGTTGTAAGGACCGCATTAGAATCGAAATTTTCAGAAACAATAAACGAGTTTAAAGACCACATTCAAGGAGACAGTCACGTCGAAACGCTTGGCACCTACGAAAATGAAGAAGCAGCCTTTGACTGCATGGCTGTTGGAGCAAAAACTGTTTTAGTTTTAGATCGTGGCGTAGTATCAACAAGTTCCACTTATGTGAGTGGCACAACATATAGTTCATATAACCCTGCGACAAATTCGTATTCAACACGTTCAACTTCTGGACACTATGTTTCTTCAAAAACCTCGGCATACATAGTTGTTTTCTTCAACGAGAATATTCCCAATTTCGGGAACACGTATACACTTGATGATTACAAATCATGGAAATCAAGTCAAGGCATTGTCGGCTGTGAAGGCTGTAGATGAAAATCAATTATTTGAAATTAATTTTTGTTTGATATTCATCCCCAAATCCACACACCTCAAAAGAGTTTCTTTACAAACCACCTCCTCTTGCTCTCGACTGCTAAGCCACGGTCTTCAACAACTCCCTGCCTATGCGGCGGAGTTCCTCGTCAATGAGTTTCTTTCTTGCCAAAGAGGGTTTCTTCGTTCCGTTTACGTATGCGGCGAACAGGGGCTGAGGGATTCCCAATCGGCGGGCAAACGCCGAGGCGTTCAATTCAGGGAATAGCCAGAAGACACGCCCAATGGGATTCGTCTTTTTCGGCGAAAAGAATCCCGAAAGCTCCAGGCCCTCGTCGAGATCATCAAACCACACGCCATCGCAATCTACGCGGCAATTCTCCAGCTGTTTTCGTGTCGCCTTTCTCAACGGTTCGTAATCTCGGATGAGTTCCCGCCCGATTCGACCGTCTTTCAGTTCCACGCAAACAGCGTCCTTTTCTACCCAAAGCCTTTTTACATCCTTTTCCGTAATCTCGTTCATAAAGAGATTCCACCCCTTTCAAATATCTTCGGCATAATTAATATAGGTTATTATTTAATAACCGTCAATAGGATTTTCTAGGTGGGAAAACAATCAAGAAACACTCTTTAGGGTTTAACAGAATGCAATAGGACCTCTTTATAATAGGTCAATGACGAGAAATTATATTTCGGCGGTAAAGGTTCCTGACTTAAGCCTTCAATAAAATCATCTATGTATTTTTGGAATTTCTCTACAATAAAATTATACCTTTTGGCAAGTTCCGTATGCTCTTTTGAATCAATGTGCGCAGGCATGCCGATTTCATCATCATTGAATATGATGACGCTTTTACTGAAATCAAGCCCAGAAGATTGCCGTTTCGAAGATTCGCCTTGAAATTTGTAGGCATGTGAATGCTGAATATTTGATCTGAACGGAATGGCGAATTTAAGACCACGATATTCAACCAATAATACCAGATAGGGGCGGTTTTGTTTTGAAAGAATTTCTCGGTTATCTGAATATCGCTCATAAAAGAGTGTAGACAATAGTCTTACCTGCGGAGTTTTCGGTTTGCCCATTTCTTTTCCTTTTTTTACAACAAAAAAAAGACCGCTTTTTATTTCTCAATAAAAAACGGTCTCATCTAATGAGCTTTCTTTTTTTATCTCAGGTGGTCGCTCTACCACCCTGTCATCAATTTGGGCCTTCTTTTTTTCTCAGGTGGGTACCCTGCCACCCTATCTGAAAAGAAATATATGAAATTTCTCAAGAAAAAGCAAGTCTTTTTCAAAAAAAGGCTATCCCCTCATCCACTTGTCCAGAAAAACCATCTGCTCGGCGGTGTGGAACCAGTGCTCGCCGCCGTCCATCACGGTCAAGGATGCGCCGATTTTCTGGGCGAATTCGCGCATCGTTTCTGGCGAGGTCAGGTTGTCGTTCGAGCCGTACAGAATCCTTGTCGGGATGCGCCACTCGATCGGGTTTTCACGCACGTAGCACAGGTATTCCCACGAAAGCGTTTCGCCGAAATTCGTCGGCACCGTTTTCTTTTCACGAAGTTCCTCTTCGGAGATACCCGCCCACATCATCATGTTGCAAATCAGCTTTTCCAAGTTGACCATCGGTGAAATAAAATAGGCATGCTTGATGGACTTGTCACCCAGCGAGTTCATCGAGAAGAACGCCCCGATGCTATTTGCTATAAGGGTCACTTCGCCGTAGCCCGCCGCGACGGAATCAAAATAAACTGGGAATTCCTTCTTGGCATCCCACGGGGTTTCCGCCTTGTAATCAAATCCGAGAACATCGGCTTCCGGGAACAAGCTCTTGTAATGCAACGCCTCGTCAGCGTTCCCGCCCTTCCCATGCACATAAATAACAAGATTTTTCATTCCCAGCTAGTTTTTGAGGCAACGAACTGAAATGCCCGCATTCTTGAGTTCCCTGAACGGCCCCCCATCACTGGTATATATGTGCATGCAGACTGCGTCATAGCTTCCCTCGTCGTCATCCGCCTCTGTAGAACTCCAGAAATTCGTTTCATTGCCTCCGTAATCAAATTCCCCAGAGGGAGCGAATACGGTATTGATGTAGCTTACGCCA
>JAEEGK010026459.1_pt1 | contig 11806 bp, 5 predicted proteins | sample 8958771 | NCBI WGS metagenome assembly JAEEGK01 (sample SAMN16246547, study PRJNA631951) | gut metagenome | biome: gut microbiome; feature: rumen; material: SC-attached | host: Bos | place: Iran: Karaj | collected 2018-10 | reverse complement strand
AATAATAATTCTAATTTTTTTATGTTTTATTTAGATGAAATATTCAGATTTTTCCTATATTTTTAGTAATTCATATATTAAAAAAATATTTTTATTTTCAATATAATAATTTTAAATTATATTGAATACATTTACAAATAAATAAATAAATAAAAATTATTTTAATTAAAATATCTAATAATCCAATTTTCTTTTGAAATCAAAATTTCTAAATCAGCCAATTCTCTTTCTTTCCATTTACTATTATTTTCAATTTCAAGATAAAAATTCCTATCCCAATTAAGACTATAATATTTAGAAGGTGTATGAACATCAAACAATATTAATTTTCTTTTTTCAATCCAAGTATAACAAATAGGAAATATGAAAATTATTTTACATTTCAAAACTATAACAGTATATGTAACATAAGCTCTAAAACCTAATTGAGGGACATAATAATTTATTCCAGATTTAATTTTCCCATTTAAATTTAATAAATTTATAGAAGGTATATAATAAAATTGTAATTTTACGAAAGAAATATAAGCTTCGGCTCCACCTCCAATAACTAATGCATCAATTGAACCATCAATTGTTAATTCTGAACTTGATTGTACAACTACATTTATTGATATTGAATAATCAATTAATGAATATGATATAAAAACTTTTACTTTTAATAATGTATTTTTTAAAGTTCCTTCTAACTTAAATCCAAATCCATAATATCCTAGATAAATACTAAATAATTTTATATCATGTCTTTTTAAATCTATATCTACATATATTTCATTTGGTAAAGATTTTAATATTTTTTTCCAATTTAATAACATTGAATTATATGTTATTAATTTAGAATTTGGAAAAATATTAATATATATATCTTTTAAAGCATTTGTAATTTGATTGAATTGATTTACAAAATTTGTTATTGTAAAGAAAGATTTTACTTTTATCTGTAATGAATTGGCTGCTGAATAAATTTGTTTTATTGAATTTGTAATATTTGCTTGATTATTTGTTTGAATAGTGGTATTTGATAAAAATTTTGGTTTTGAGTAATTTTTAGAAAGGAATCCTGAAAAAATAGTATTATTTAAATTTGGTAATAATTTTTTTATTGAATTTCTGTCTGAATTTAAACTTAAATTATAAATAAATAAATAATATTCATAACTCATTTTATCGAAATCTTGAATAATTCCAGTAGTAAAATTATTCCCTGAAATAGAAGAATTTTGTGATAAACCCCTTAAAAGATCTTTATCTATGTTTTCATCTTCAATATCTTTAATATCTTCTAAATTTCTTAAATTTCTTTTGGAATTAAAATATTTTTGTGCATCTTTTGTTAAAGAAACAACATCTTTTGTAATTTTTTGATTTAATTGTTTTAATGTATATACTGGACTGCAGTAATTTGGAATTTTAGGTGTTTTTCCATTAAAATATTGTGTAATGCTCTTTTTAAAATTATTGATGTTTGATTCTAAATTGTTTGAATCTAAGAGCTTAAAATGTTCTTTAAATTCATTTTCTAATTGAGTTATATTTATCTTTTTAAAGTTTTTTATTAAATCTTCTGCTGATAAAGTTTTTTTCTCATATTTATCAATAATTTCAAATAACTTACTTTTTTTTTTGATTAGTGTTTGTATATTATTATTTGTATTTTTATAAAAAACTTTTAATGTCTTATCAAAATTAATCAAAGAACGAAGGAAATTTTTTTCATAATTGTCAACATAATTTTTATACCCAATTATAGTATTTAAAATTTGATTTTGACCATAATTAACTTGTATATATTTTTCATAACCTATTATTGTAACCGTAATTGAACCAAATTGTAAATTTAATTTAATTTTGATTTTTCCTGAATTTAAATATGATTGAATTAAAATATAAAGTCTAATTTTTGCTCCTAAGAAAGAAGTTGACATAATTGTATGTTCTTTTGAATCGTCAATAAAAAATGAATCCGAAGGAAGTCTTCTTAAATTTGATTTTTCCTCTAAATCATCTTCTACTTTTTCATTTTCTTTGTTAATTAAATTTTTATTTATCAATGATAGTTTTTCAGAGAGTTTTTTTAAATTATCAGTAATTTGTTTATTTATATCCGATTTAACAAAAGTGAAATTTTCATAGTATTCAGAAGAAATTTTTTGATATGGTAATTCAACAAATGTTTCATCTTTATTTTCATTTGTGTCATTTGTTAATAAACTAAGACTTGCATTTAATTCAATATTTTGAATTGTTCCATTTACAATAGTTGTTGTCATATTTCCTTTATTTAAACTATCTTTCATAATAATTCCATTATTAGATACTTTTTTATTTACTTCTCTTTTTAATATAATTACATTTTCTTTTTTATTTTCTTCATAGGAAATTTTATCTTCCCCTTCTGAAAGAGTTCTTAAATTATTGTTTTTATATAAACTTTCAGCTACTAATGGAATTAATTTTTCTTTTGAATATTCTAATATTTCTAAATATGATTGATTTAAATTTTTTGGAACATATTCATCTATAATTGTTCCATTTTTATAATATTCTACTTGAATTAAAGGAATATTATTTATTTCATTTAGATTTTCTTCATATTTATCTCCTTCTGTTATATTTAAATCTAATGAAAGAATATTTTTTTCATTTTCATTTTCTTTAGTTGAATTTAATTCTTTAATTATAATAAATGATTTATATACATCTCTTCCATCTTTCTCCTTTTGAATATCAAATGTATTTATTATAATTAAGGAATTAATTAACACTAATTGAGAAGTTTTGGTGATTTCATCTTCTAAATTCCTTACATTTTCATTTGAATTTAAGCTTTCAATATCAATTGCTTGTTTTTTATTTGAATAATAATAATCAATTTGATTAATTTCTCTTTTTATTTCAACAATTACAGGTGTATCATCCTTTTTTTTACCATAAAATATTATGAATGTTGTTAAAGAAACAATAATTACACATATTAAAATTATTAAAGGAATAATAAGTAATTTATGTTTTTGAAAATTCGATTTTCTTTGAGTTTGATTTAATTCATCTTTTTTGTTCAAAGGATTTCTCTCTGATAAGGGAGGTTTTTCTTTTATTTCTTCTTTGTTTGACTGAATTTCTGAATTTTTGTTTGTTCCTTCCATTTATTTATTAGAAAGATAGCGATTTATATAGATTTCCCAAAAAAAGGTACAATTATTTTTTTTTTTGGATTCTATTATAAAATTGGAATTTTTTAAAGAAAAAAAACCTTATCAAAGAATAATTTATGATTTTTAAAGAAAAAATAGTATAAATCTATTATTTTATTTATAAAATATGTTCAAAAAACATTAAAGATAATTTACTGTTTTATTTTATTCAAACATAAAACAACCCTAATTTAAAAGTAAATTTTATGAAATTAAATTATTCTCTTGTTACATCAATAGAATAATATCTGAATATGTAAATAATAATTTCCAACAAATAAATATGAATAAATATTCCCTTTTATTAATAAGATATCAAAAAAAATCAATGTTTAAGCCAAAAATTCGGAATCACCGATGAAAAAAAAAATTAAATAATTATTTTCTTTAAAAAAAAAAACAATCGAAATAAAAGATGGAAAAAAATAAACAAATTAATTAAATAAATTAATTAAATAAAAAAAAAAATTATTAATAATTTATTATAAATTATAAAAAAATAATTTAATTACAACATAAAAATGGATAAAACATTAGTGATATTGGATTTTGATAATACTTTAGTAGATATAGATGTAGATTGGGAAATAGTAAAATATTTTCTTCCTGAAACAGCGAAATCTCTTCCAGATGATTTTTATCAAAAAAACGATTGGCTTAAATTTATGCAAGATAATTATATTGAAATGAAAAAAAAAGGTTATAATATAAATGATATAAATAATTTGATTACCTCATTTACTTTAACTCAAAATTTCAAAGATTTATGTACTTATTTAGGAAATAACAAAGATAAATATTATAATATTATTTTATCAGGTTCAACTGAGCACAACATTCGAACAATTTTAAGAGCAAATAATATTGAACATTATTTTGATGAAATTATATGTAATCGAAGTATTTTTGATGAAAATAAAATTTTAAAATTAATTCCAGTTGGATATGGTCATAATTGTATAGATTGTAATAAAAATCAATGTAAAACTTATATATATAATAAATTTTTGGAAAATAAATTTAATAAAATAATTTTTATTTGTGATGGAAGTAATGATTTATGTTTAGCTAAAAGATTAAAAAAAAATGATATTCTTTACGCTAGAATCGCTCATAAATTATATAATATTTTACACAAAAATAAAAACGTAGTTAATTGTGATATTCAATTTTGGGAGAATGGAAAAGATATATATAATAAATTAGAATGTCAATAAAAATTTATATATGAATTTTGATTTTATGTACTATTTAGTCTATATTCATGGTAAATATTATAAAGAATCTTTATATATGATTAAATTTATAATTATCATATAAATGAATTAATTAATATAAATAACAAAGTTTATAATTATATATAAGCATTAAAAATAAAGAAATAATGAATAATATATATTTTATATTTACTTAAATTGGAAAAAACTTATTAATATATAAATAAAAAAAATAAATTATTTTCATATTAAATATAAATTAAATTTTAATCAAAAAAAAATCTTAAATAAAAAAAGAATAAAATGGTAGATCTTTTCAAAGGATTATTTTTTAAAAACGAAGATGACAACATTCCAGAAATTCACTTAAATAAGCAAGAGCCAAAATATAGTTATGATCCAGTAAAAAAAAGATGGATAATAGAAGGAGAACCAGAAGAAGAAGAAAAACCAAAATTACCTCCTCCAAAAATTAATAATTCTATAAAATCTGAATTTAAAAAAGGAAATACAAAAAATAAAACTAAAACTACTCAAAGATATGCTAATGTTTTAAGTGAAAAAATTTTGGATCGTCCTGAAGAAACTAAAAATGAAGATAAAAAAGAAGATAATAAAATTAAAGAAACTACTCCAATTACAATTTTTAAACCTGAAAAAAAACAAATGCCTTTTAGTAATATTAAACCTGAAAATAATATAAATAATGAAGAAAATTTAAATGATAATAACATAATTAATAATAATATGGATAATAAAGAAAATAATAATAATGAAGAAAATGAAAAGAATATAAATAATAATAATTTAGAAAATGAAAATGAAAATTTAAAAGAAGAAAAAAATGATATGAAAGATTTATTAAGTGAATTATCACATAGAGAAGAACCTTCTTTTTTTCCAAATGATATTACTCAAATTCAAGAAAAAAATGTTGAATTAGAAATAGAAAAAATAAAAAATGAATATAATGAAAAAATATTTAAATTAGAAAAAGAATATCAAAATGAAATTAATGAATTAAAAGAAAGTGTTCAATTTTCAGAAGAAAATTATGAACAAAGTACAAAATTATTAAATGATAAAATTGAAAATTTCATTAATGAAAATTTAGAATTAAAATCTAATTTAGATAAAGTTAATGATGAATTAGATTATAAAAAAAAAGAAGTTGAAGAATATAAAAAATTATTTGAACATTATAAAAGTTTACTTGATGAAAATCAAAATGAAAAAGAAGAAAAAAATATAAATGAAACTGAAAAAAATGATGAAAATGTTTTATTAAATTCAAGAGTTGAAAAATTGGAAAGTGAAAAAATGATTTTAAATAATGATTATATTGAATTAAAAAGTGAAAATGAAGCTAATAAATTAGAAAAACAATTTTATCAAACAAAAACAAAAAAATTAGAAGAACAAAGTGAATTATTAAGAAAGAAAATATCAGAAATTGAAAAAAAATTTGAAGATGATAAAAAAAAATATAAACAAATTATTAATAATTTAGAAAATAAAAATAATCAATTAAATGATAATTTAAAAAATTTAAATAATAAAAATGTTTCTCTTCAAAATAATATTCAAGTATCTTCTAATAAAATTGATGAACAAAATAATCAAATAACAAATTTAAATTCTGTAATTAAACAATTAAATTCAAATTATGATAAATTACTTTCTGAAAGTGGAAAAGAAATAAATAATTTTGTAAGTAAATTAGAGAAAGAAAGAGTTTTATATAATTCAAATTTATCAATTTTGAAAAAAAGTAATAAAGAATTAAAAGAACAATTAATGAAATATATTTTAGATAATGATATTAATAAAGATTATAAAACAGTAGAAAATCAATTATTTTATGAAAAAGAAGAATTAAAAAGTGAAAATTTAAATTTAAAATTTAAAATGAAGAAATTAGAAAATACAAATGAAAGAATTATTAATTTTTTAAATGAACAAAAAGAAAAAAATAATAATTACTTTTTAGAAATAAATAATAATAACATTGATGAAATAATAATAAAAAATATTATAAATTTATTAACAATAATAAATTCTTTAAAAAATGAATTAGAAACTGAAAAAACAAATAATTCATATATTTCTAATGAATTATTAAATCTTCAAAATGAAATTATGATTAATAATGCTAAACAATTGTTTTTAAATCTTGAAATTGAAAATAAAAATAAATCTAAAATAAAGAATTTAGAATTATTAAATAAAAAATTAGAAAAAGAAAAAATTGAATCTGAAAAAGAAAAAGAAGAATTAAAGAATAATTTTGAAAAAGAAAAGGAAGAATTAGAAAATAAAGTAAATAATGAAAAGGAAGAATTAAAGAATAATTTTGAAAAAGAAAAAGAAGAATTAAAGAATAATTTTGAAAAAGAAAAAGAAGAATTAAAGAATAATTTCGAGAAAGAAAAAGAAGAATTAAATAAAAAGTTTGAAAAAGAAAAGGAAGAAATAGAAAATAAAGTTAATAATGAAAAAGAAGAATTAAAAAATAATTTAGATAATGAAAAAGAAGAATTAAAGAATAATTTCGAGAAAGAAAAAGAAGAATTAAAGAATAATTTAGAAAAAGAAAAAGAAGAATTAAAGAATAATTTAGAGAAAGAAAAAACAATTGATTTTGAAAAAGAAAAAGAAGAAATAAAAAAAAATTATGAAGAACAAATATTAATTTTCCAAAAACAAATAGAAGAAGAAAAAGGAAAAAATATAAAAATACAAGAATTATCTTTAGAATTATCAAATATAAAAGATGAAAACTCAAAATTAACAGAAGAATTAAATTTAAATAAAGAAGAAATAAAGAAATTAAATATAGGAAATGAAAAAGAAAAAAACAATTCAAAATTACAAATTGAAGAAAAAGAAAATAAAATAGTGAATTTAACAAATGAAAATTTAGAATTAAAAGAAAAATTAAAAGATTTAATGGAAGCAATGAAATTTTCAAAAAATGATTTTGAAAATGAATTAAATAAAATAAAATATAAATCAGATGAACAAATAAAAAAAATTATGGAAATGGACAAACAATTAACAGAAAAAAAAAATAATGATTCTGAAAATGAACAATTAAAATTAAAAATAAAACAATTAATGGAAATTTTAACTTCAATGCAAGAAGAATCTGAAATTAAAGAAAAAGAAATTGAAAACTTTGAAAATAATATTAATTTAAAAGAAGAAAGTTTAAAAAAATTAGAAGAAAATATATTTGAAAAAGAATCTTTGATTAAGACTTTACAAAATGAAAAAATACAAAATAATGAATTAATTAATAATAATAAAATTCAATATGAAAATTTAAAACAACAATATGATAAATTAAAAAATAATTTTGATATTATTAATCAAGGATTACAAAATAATCAAAATTTGAATGAAAATTTATTAAATGAAAAAAATATTGAAATTAATAATAAAGATGAAATGATAAAGAATTTAAAAAAAGAAAAAGAAGAATTATTTAAAAAAATAAATGAATTAATGGAAGTTTTAAAAGAAACTCAAAAAGAAACAATTGATAAAGAAATAAATACAGATGATAATTTATTAAATTTAAAATTAAATGAAATGTTAAATAAAGAACATGAAAAGTTAGAAAAAGATAAAAAATTATTAGAAGAAATTGAAGGACCAATTGAAGATAAAAAAATTGAAGAAAAAAAAAGTAATATTGATAATAATGAAATAAAAGAAGAAGTTAAAATTGAAAATAATGATAATGAGAAAAAGATAGATGATAATAAAAAAGAAAATAATAATAATTTAGAAGTAAATAAAGATCAACATACTTTAGGATTTTTTGGGAGACTTATGGCTCCTATTTTTTTAACTGATAATGAAATTGAAAATATTAAAAATCCAAATAAAAAAAAAAAGAATACGTCAACTGAAATTAATATATAAATTAAAAAAATGCTTTTAATGATTATAAAGAATTATTTTTTAATTTTTAAATCTTTAAGATTAAATTTTTATTATTAAGAATTGATACTTATAAAAAAATAAGTTAAACAAATTTAGTTAAATATTATATTTTTTTAAGAAAAAAAAACTTATTTATCAATTTTTATTTTTTTCATTAAATTTGATTCTTCTCTTTTCAAAATAGCTAAAAGTGATTGACTTCCTTCTAAAATCTAAAAAAAAAAATAAATAAAATAATTACTTTAAAATAAGCAGATTCAGTATTTGAAATAACTTTATCAAATTCATTTCTAACTTCAGCTTTTTTTTGTAAACTTTCATTTAATTCTTCTAATTCACTTCCTAATTTTTCTATAAATTTTTCTATTTCATTTTTTCTTTCTTCATCTTTTTTAATTTCAATTAAAATATTATCTCTTCTTTCTTTTAATCCTTCTAAAGATTTAACTAATTCTGAATTAAAATTTTGAAGAGTTGCTCCCTAAAAAATTTTAATTTAAAATTTACATGTTGTGACATATTAATTTTATTTTTAAATATTTTTTTTAAAATAAAAATATTTTAAGAAACAAAATTATTAAAAAATTAAAAGTTCAAATTAAAAAAATTGATTCAAATAAACTTTTTAATTCAGGATATTTTTGTAAAATATTTTTTATTTGAAACATAACACTTTCTTCATCTATAATTCCATCTTTAAAATCTTGAAAAGTTTTAACAATAAAATCAAAAACTTTTTGAGGTAATTTTATTTTACATTCATTTAAAAAATTTGTCATTTGTTCTTGTTGTTTACTATTTATTGTTGATGAAGAATCGTCAGAATTATTATTAATTTGTTCATAAATAAAGTTTTGATTTATATTTCTATTATTATTATTATTTATATTTTGACTAAAATAATTATTATTATTATTAATTGGATTATGAGATTGATAATTTTTGTTATCCTTTAAATTTTCATTTAAATATTTAATTGTATAATATTTATTATCTGATAAAGGAATATCACATAAACTATTATTTCTTCTTTTTCTTGTTTTATTTTCTTCTTTATTATTATTATTAAGATTTGAAGAAGAATAAGAATTTAAATTTTTATATAAAGTTCTATTTGAATTATTTTTCCTTTTCTTATAATGACCTGACTTTTCATATATAATATCAAAATTATTTTGTTCTGTTATATTAAAATCAGTATTTTGTATTGAATTTGGTTTTTTTATATTATTAGTTTTAAATGATAAAAGATTGTTATATATATTATTATTTTCATTATTAATATTATTATTATTATTTTGAATTACTATTGAATCATTTATACTTTTATTTGTAGTTTCATTTGGAAAAATTTGAATTGAACTTTGTGTTTTTTTATCCAAATTTTTCGGTGTCATTACTGAAAAAGAAATATTATTATTTTTTTTAAATTGTTCAATTTGTGATTTAAAATATATATTTTCATTTTTTATCATTTCAATTTCTTGTTTGAGGAGATTTATTTTGTTTTTTAAATTATTAATTTTTTTGTTTTTTTCTGATAATTGAAATTCATATGAATTCCCTTTTAACTGAAAAGCTTGAGAAATTGTATCAAATCCAGTCTGTAAAAGTTTATTAATATTATTATCAGTATTATCTAATTTATTTTCTGTTGAAGACATTAAGATTAAATTTAAAATTTGAAATCAAAAATAAATAAAAAAAATTAATTAATGGCAATAAAATAATTGTTTTATAACCTTCTTTTATCAAAAAAAAATGAAAAAGAAGACAAAAGTAAAGAATAAAAAAAAAATTAAAATTCCTTTAATTACTTCAATATATTATGATGATAAATTAAAAAATGGACAACCTTATTTAAATGATTTAAGAGTATCATATGAAATAACAGAGAATGAATTAAAGGAAAAAAAAGATGAATTATTAATTGATTTTTTAGATGAATCAAATTCAGAAATTTTAAACAGAGAAAATTATAAATGTAAAAATGATCAAAATGATGGAAAAAAATATTGTTTAAAATGTCATTATTGGTTATGTGAGACTTGTATAGAAGAACATGAAGAAAAAAAGCCTTTACATCCTTTAATTGATGATGAAATAAATTTAATTGAAATATGTATTGAACATAATAAAAATTTAACTATATATTGTAATGATTGTAAAAAATTAATTTGTCATGATTGTTTAAAAAATTCTCACAATAATCATTTACATGAAAAAATAAAAGATAAATGGAAAAAAGAAAAAGATAATTTCAAATATAATTATCAAGAAAATATTGATGATTTAATTAATGATTCGAAAGATTATTTAATTAAATATTCAAAAAAAACTATTAATTTTATAAATAAGATTATAAATGATTTAAATGAAATTAAAGAATCTCTTCAAGATTCAATTAAGAAAATTAATGAGGATAATGAATTAATAAAACAACTTAGTGAAAAAATGAATAAACAAATGAAATTAGCTAGAAATTATCCTAATAATAAAATAATTGAATCAATTAAAAATTTAAATTTACAAGACATTAAAAATGATATTTCTTATACTCAACAAAATGATGCTTCTATTAAAGCTTTAAAAGAAGAAATTTTTAATAATATAAATAAATTTATTATATTTAAACCAAATCCAAAAAAAGAAAATGATAATATATTTATATCAAATGAGAATGTTGGTAATAATAATAAAAATAACACTATAAAAAACAATAATAATGGCATTAATGTTGGTAATATTTTTTCCTTTGGTATAGCTCATAATAATAATAATAATAATAATAATAATAATAATAATAATATTTTTAGAAGCAGTAATAATTTATTTGGTAATAATAATAACAATAATGGGAGTTTATTTGGAAATCAAATAAATACATTTACAATGAAAGAAGAAAAAAAAGTCGATCCATTTGAAAATTTAAAAAAGGACTTAGAAGAAAAATCTTCAGATAAAAAATCCAAAAAATCAAATCAAATTTCTTCTATAGAAAATAATTCATCATCTCATTATTTAGATTCTAGTTTTATTTCATATCAAGAAACTCAAGTTTCTGAATCAGAAGGAAATGAAATTGTATATATTACAAATACAGGTAGTTGCTATCATCAAAAATATTGTCAATATTTATGGAAAAGTTGTATTCCAATTAAGAAAAAAGATGCTCGTATAAGAGGTTATAAACCTTGTAGTAGATGTTAAAAAAATATGTTAAAAATTTCATAGTTTAATTTTATTTATTCAAAAAAAATTGTTAAATTCAACTTATTATTTATTAAAAAGCAAATAAATAAAGAGTCTTCTTATTATTTATTTCTTATTTTAATAATATAATTCTTTATTTTTCATTTTGATTTTTAACATCAAGCAACAAATTTAATAAGTTTAGAAAAACTAATTCATATATTTTAAACAAAACTATTTGATTTGAAAATT
>JAEEGK010026458.1_pt1 | contig 11806 bp, 7 predicted proteins | sample 8958771 | NCBI WGS metagenome assembly JAEEGK01 (sample SAMN16246547, study PRJNA631951) | gut metagenome | biome: gut microbiome; feature: rumen; material: SC-attached | host: Bos | place: Iran: Karaj | collected 2018-10 | reverse complement strand
AAAAAAAAAGGAAAAAAAAAAAGAAAAAAAGAAGGAAGAAAATAATGAAAAAAAAAAAGAAGAAAATAATGAAGAAGAAAAAGAAGAAAATAATGAAGAAGAAAAGGAAAATAATAATGAAGAAGAAAAAGAAGAAAATAATGAAGAAGAGAAAGAAAATAATAATGAAGAAGAAAAAGAAGAAAATAATGAAGAGGAAGACATTTAATTCATTAAAAAATAAAGAAAAATATATAATAAAAATATAAATATTATTTCATATTAAATGAGATTTTTTAATTAACTTATTTATTTTATTCAAAAGATAAATCTCTAAAATCTATAATTTGAACTTATTGAATAAACCCAGTATCAAAATCATTAACTTCCTTAATTAATAAATTAACTAAAGTTTCAACAGTAATATTATGATCATAATCAAAATCTAAATTTAAAGTCCCTTTATAAACAGGATCTTCAATTCCTTCTCTAATAGTTTTTAAATAAGGATGATTTAAAGCCTCTTCAATAGAAATACTTTTATCAGGATTAAAAACAAGCATTTTATCTAATAAATCTAAAGCTAAAGGATAAGGATAATTAATGATTTTTTCAATAGGTTTTTTTTCAATTTTTCCTAAATCTCTAACATATTTTTTAGCAGAATCATTAGAAATAAAATTTAAATCATCTTCAGAAGGACTTCCTAAAGCTTCTATAATTAATTTTATTTGAGCAATATAATTTTCACCAGGGAATAAAAATCTTTTGGTTAATAACTCCGCAAATGAACATCCAACACTCCAAACATCAATTTTTTTACTATAATGATGTGAACTTAACATTATTTCTGGTGCTCTATAATATCTTGTAACTACATATTCTGTTAAAGTTAAATCATCTTCTTTTAAATTTCTACTCATTCCAAAATCACATAATTTTATAGTACAATCTTCATTTATTAATACATTAGATGGCTTAAAATCTCTATGAATTATATTTGCTGAATGTAAATAATATATTGCTCTTAATATTTGATATAATATAAATTGATAATGTTCATCACTTAATTCTTGCTTTGAAAATATTATTTTCTGTAAGTCACTATCCATTTTTTCCATTATTAAATATATATCTCCTATTTTCTTCAATTGACGATTTTTATTGATATGAAAAATTACATCATAAAGAGGAATAATATTTTCATGTTGAACATATTTCATTATCATAATTTCTCTTAATACTCTTTTTAAATCTACTGCATCAGTTATACTTTTTAATTTCTTTATTGCTATGTAGTTATTTGTTTTATTGTCAAATGCATTTATTACTGCTCCATATGCTCCTGAACCTATTAAGTCTCCTGGTGTATATCTTATTGGTAAATAAAATATTTCACTTTTATAATTATATTCTTTACAAGGAAATGTCCTTAATTCATTTTTTTTACTCTTATCATTTGTTTCAGGCTCTATGTCCATTTTTTTATTTTTTCTTTAATTTTTTTTTTTTCAAATTTTTTTATTTTTTTTTTTAATGTTTTATAATATTATTTTTTTGAGATTTTGTTTTATAATAAATAATTGTTTTATATAATATTTAAATTTTAGAATATTTTATAATTTGGAATTGCTAAAATTCTTTTTACTACTTTTTCAGTTTTTATTATATCTTGGTAAGTTTGATCTGTTTTAGGGTCGACTAAATTTAAATCAGTTTTTCTACTTTTTAATTTGAAACTTTTATTTAATAATATATCTCTTCCATTATTTATATATGTTCTATTTTCTTTTGTCTCTTTTTTATCACTTTTAATTACTTTTGATAAAAATTGAATTTTATTATAATTTTCATCTTCAGTTAAGAAAAAATCATTATTTTCTTTTTTTGAATTATTTAATGAACCTTTCATATTTCTAATATACATTCTATTATTTTTTAATATATGATTACTAATTGAACTAAAAAATTTTTCAGTTGTGTCTCCTCCTTGTTTTTTAACTTCTTTTCTAAAAACATAATAATTTTTTTCTAATCTTTTACTTTCTTTTTCCTCATCTTCTCTAATTTGATCTATAATTCTTCTATGATTAGGAATAGTAAAAGAAGGAGGAATTCTTTGATATTTCATTTTATCATTGTTTTTATTTATATCTATATTCTTCATTGAAACTGATAAATTTAAATTTTTTTTTTTATAAAAATGATTGTCTTCATATATTGGAGCTCTTAGATTTATATTAAAATTTAGAGGATGTTTATATTCAAATTTTTCTAAACTTGGATATCTATATTTTAGTTTACTAAAATATTCTTTTCTAGGATAATTTATAATTTGATTATAACTTTCTATATTTTTTTTTTCTGGTTGCTCAAATGGATTTATATGCTTTTCTCTTCTTGTTTTTATATTATAATATTTAGTGAAATCATCATTCATTATTATTATCGATTATTTATAATATTAAAATTATAACTATTATAATTCATTAATTTTTAAAAATTTTTTAAAAGTAAAAAATATTATATTTTTATATTTCTTCCTATCATATAATCTTCAAAAAAAAATTATATTTTTTTAATAATTATAAAAAATGATATAAATAATCAGCTAAAAATATCATTTATAAATGTCAAGAGCAAAATTACGAATTTTTTTAATATTTTCTTTAACAATTATAATATCTCAATTTCAAACAATTGTTTCAAAATTACCAGAATTTAAAGAAGATTATCCAGAGGAAATTATTCGAAAAGTAATTAAAAAAAAAGCAAAAAATCCAAAAGTTACAAACAAATCAGAATCCTCCAATTTTTTCGGAGGTAAGAAAATTACAATAGATCCAAACGCTCCTCGAAATCAAACAGATTCAGATGATCCTTTTGATGACTACACAGACCCAAAATACGATAAAATGGATGGAATATTTAATACAGATGAATGCCTTGTTTCAAAAAGTGATGCCAAAAAAATTCTTCAAGAAAAATATGGAATTTCCTATTCAGGAACACCAGATGTTAATTTAAGATTCATTTTAGGAAATTGTAATCCAATTTTATTCCTTCCTGGTATTTACGCAACACGTTTAATGTTAACAATTAATTGTAAGAAATTTAAAGAAAATTCATTTTTACAATTTATTCATGCTAGAGTGTTTTGTGGTGATAATGTATGCAAAGACGAGAATAGTGAATATGAAGAGCATGTTCTCTTTCCATCATTATATGACTCGCCTTTTGTAGTCCGCGAAACTGAAGGTGTGAATAAATATACTGCTTGTTTCGGTTACTTTATGAAATTTATGAATAATAAAGATGAATGTCCTGATGATATTTGCTATTATAATGATGCTGTTAGAGTTTCTTATTTTGGAGGTACAACTAATACTGTTTCAGAAGCAAAATGTGGTTTAAGAGCTGTTGAAAATGTTCTTTATACTGGGAAATGGCTTCCTGAATCTCTTATTAATTCTTATAGTGGAAGTGCTGGAGTTTTTTATACAATGATTAAAAGATATCATAAAATGGGTTATAGAGAAGGTTTTTCTTATGGAGCAATTCCTACTGATTATAGAAGATTTGTTTCTACTAATAATTTCGTTACTAAAGCTTTTGAATATCAAGTTAATCAATTATATGCTAATACAGGAAAACCTGTTGTTATTTTAGCACATTCTTTTGGTACTATTGCTACTCTTAATCAATTAGTTACTATTAAACCTGAATTAAGAAATAAAATTAAAACTTTCGTTGCTATGGCTCCTCCTTTCTCAGGAGCTTCTAAATTATTAGATGTTTTCTTATATGGTTCACATGATTTTGATACTGAAATAAGTATTATTGGTTATGATCTTTTAAAAGTCGCTCTTGATCCTTTTGGACAAAGTATTGCTTATAATTCTGTTCCTACTTTAATTGAATTAAGACCCTTACCTGCTATTGCTAAATTAGTTGGAAATAGTGATTATAAAGAATTTATTCTTGCTTTAAAAGAATTGATTAATGAAGAAAATGAATGTGGTGATACTAATTGTTCTCAAGAAAAAATCGATGAATTAACTCCTAATTATAGGAAATGGTTTGGTGATACTCTTCCTCTTTTAAGTGAAGAAAGTTGCCAAATTAAAAAAGAGGATGAAGGAGATGATGGTGATGAAGATATTAATAATACTCATCAATGGCATAAACCTTGTAGAACTGAAGTTTATAATAGTTTATTATGTCCATTTATGTTACTTCAAGATTTAACTAATGAAGATTTTGATTCATTACAATTAAAAAAAATGTGCGAAACATATAATCAAAGTTTATTATATGATAATGTATGTAACAATAATTTAATGGATAATAAAAAATTCTTAAAATATCTTAAAAAAATAAATGAAGAAAAGAGATGTTTAAATGATATATATGCAAAAGCAGTATATCCATATTCAAATCCTAAATTAAATGAATTAATAAAAACCTACAACGACATGTTCAGTAAGAAATTTGATTATACAGTAACATCAGATATGTTTGAAGATATAGAGTCTTTCAGAGCAAAAACAACCAAATTAATAGAATATCATGATAAAATATCAAATACAAAAGATTTACCAACTCCTCCTATTAATACATATTTAATATATGGTAACTTTATGCCAACATCCACAGCTTTTGTATATGAAGAGGATAAATCATCATTTGATGATGATCAAATATTATACAGAGGAGGAGATGGAACAGTACCAAATTGGTCAAGTTTCTTAACAGGATTTAAATGGTTATATGATAAAAAAAAATTCAATTTAAAACAAAATATTTCTTTAGTTGAATATTGTTCTCCTTTAAGTAAGAAAGATGGTAAATATGCATGGAATGAAAATAGTAAAAATAATAATAGAGGATTCTTTACTATTGGATGTGATTGTATTAATAGTGATTATAATGGATATGATGCTTCTAAAATTAATGGAGGTTATTGCCAACATGCTACTATGATTTCTGATTCTGTTTTGGTTAATTTTGTTGAAAAAGAAGTTATAATGGATGATGTTAATGTTGAATATAGTGAAAGTAAACAAAGTGCTGTTGAAAATTATGATGATAGAGAAGATTATGATAATAGATGTAATTTGGAACTTAAAAATATTATAGACAATGATCAAACTTTGAATTAATTATTTTTGTATTTATTTTTGATTGAAATAAAAATTTAAATTATTTATCAATATGTTTATTAATCATAACAAATTGATTTTTTTTAAGAAAAAAATTAATTAGTTTAAAAATTATTGACAATTAAATACTGTATTTATGTTTATTATTAAATAAATATATTATATTAATGAGGTAATTTCGTTGTTACAAATTTTTTAACTACTTTTTTTATTTTATCTAAAGAAACATAAATTGGTTTATAATCTTTTTCTTCATCAATATAATTAATTAATTCCATATATGATTTTGTATTTTCATTACACTTTTCAACTATATTATACATAAATTGAATATATTCTTTTTGAAATAAAATATTAAGTTTTTGTGTTAATTTATATACAATAATATTTTTTTGATTTAGATTAAAAGTTCTTCTTGTAATCATATCTTTTAAAATATTTATTGCTTTAAAAACAGGAAATTTCATTTTAAAAATAATATCAATTAAAAAATTAAGATAACTTTCTAAAATTTCTAATTCGACTTTTTTAATAAAAACATAATCTTCAAACCTCATTCTTCCAAGAATATTAATATATTTAAAGAAATTAAAAGCTTTTGTTGAAATTTTATTTCTTGGAATTTTAAATTGTAATTGTAAATAATTATCAACATCATAAGTTCCTAAATTAACTAAATTTTTCATCATATATTCTAAAACAAAATTAGCAGTAAATTTATCTGCTTGTTTAGTAGTTAAAATTACATTTGTTGAATCATATTTATTATCAATTAAACAAAATGAATAATTTATTAATAAATATTCATTACTACTTTCACCATAATTATTATATATTTGTTCTCCTTCTTCAAAAGTTTGATTTGAATTTGTTGATAGAATAAAATAATCAGAATCTTTTAAATCGAATTTTTCTTTATTATAATTTTTCATATCAAAAGAAATTTTTTGTTTATCAATATTTAAAATTTCTTTTTTATCATATTCAAAAGAATTTTCACAATTTGTATAAACTAATAAATTTTTATCTTCTTTATCATATTCAGATGAATATGTTAAAATATTATTTATTGAATCAAAAAATTCATATTTAACATCAACAATTGGATTATGATTTAATAAATCAGCTAAAGGTATTAATAAAGTTCTATTTTCATTAATACAAAATTGTCTTGAAATAACAAAAAGATAAATTTTTTTGAAAATAACTTGTTCAAATATATTAACATCAGTTTTTTTAATAATTTGTTCATAAGTTTGATTTATTTCATCTTTATAATTCAATATTTTATCATTAACTTCATGATCATTTAATTCAATAATATCTTCTTTATTCCAAAAAGCAGGAAAATTTAAATAATCATTAGATAAAATTAAATCAATATATGGTTTATAAAAAGATTTATCTCCCTTATCAAATTCTTTCATTAAAAAATAAGCAATTTTAGTAGAATTATATTTATTTAAAGAAGGTAAAGTTGTATTCATTTCTATTTTTGAAGAATCAATTATTAATTTATATGGAATATATAATATTGCTTTATTTTCTTCTATTTTTTTACTTGATTTACAACCTATTAATTTTCCTTTTAAATATGCTATTGGGAATTCTATATTTGGATAAATTGCTCCATTTTCATTTAACCAGTTTTTAAATTTTGAATATACTTCTATTATGTCTTTTGGAAATTTATATTCTTTATCTTCTGTATTTTCACTCTTATTTAATTGACTTAAGATATCAATTATTAAACTTTTTGGTTCTGATTGATTTTCCATTTGATTTTTTAAATGTGAAAAATAATTATTTTTTTTTTAAATAAAATATGATAATCTAAAGAAATAAATATTTATATTATAAAATAAAAAAAAAATCTTATAAGTATGAAAAAAAAACAAAAATAATCTTCTCTAATAATAAGATAAATGTTTAATAAATATATATTTAATAACTGTTTTAAAAAGATAATCGGGAAGTAAGCAAGTTCTTAACACAGCTTGATTAGATCGAGATAAATAATGTTTATTTTCAATCCATTGTTTTTTAAAAACTTTATTATTTTTTAATTTATGTTTCAATTGGAAAAACCCAAAGAATAGATTTTTCAGAAGATTTATATTACAATAACCAATACCTAAATCATCAAGATCTTTAGCATAAGATCCATAAAAAAAAAGAATAATATTATCCCCTCCATTAGTATAAACATACTTTGTTTCTCCTTTTGTTCCTCCAACAAGAATTTTATTATGTTTATTTGTTTCAAAACCAACTTGGGTTACTTCTGTATCAACTCTAATATAAAAATTAGCTAAATATTCTTCTGAATTTATTTCAAATTCTACAGCAATATCATCATCATCACTTTGTTTATATTTTCCTGGTGATATTAATTCCCCACTTATCATATTTTTATACCATACTTGAATCCCTTTTATTGTGATTTTTGAATCTTTTTTTCCTGACCATATTTTGATTTTTTTAATTTTATAATTTAAATATTTTCCTCCTAAAAATTCAATATCATTAAAAAATATTGATTCTGGGTATGACCACCCAATTCTGCTTCCATAATTATATAATTCTTTTTTTTCTTCTTGTTGGTTTAACATTTTTTTATGAATTTTTACTTTTTACTAGTTTATTAAATTACTATTATTTAATGTTTTCTTTTAAAAAAATATTTATATATATTTTAATTTTTAAAAAATGTTTGGGAAAGATTTAATGATTACAAAATATCCTTATTTAGGTTCTTCTCCGAATTTAATGGAATATTTTTCAATAATAGGATATGATGAAATAACATTAGCAAATGCAAAAGAAAATAAATCAGATAAAATAAATATAAAACCAACAATATTATCATCAATTTGTTCAGGACAAGATTATGGTATTGTAGATAATGATTTAATAATAAGACAAATATATCCAGAAAATCCCACTTTTCTTACTATATCACAATTAGGACAAAAACAATCAAAACCAAAACCAGAAAATGTAATTTATTCTTTTTGTTTTGATTCAGTAAATGGTAAAAATAAATTATTTTATGTTTGTTTTGGTTTTAAATTTTATGAAGAATATTCTTTTTTATATGTTCCAAAAGCATTTTGTATTGTTTCTCAATATCCTTATTTTACTCTTTTTCAAAATATTTGTCAAGATATTTATGATTTTTATAATAAGAATTTTGATTGTAATAATGGTGATCATGCTCCCATTGAAATTGTTTTATATCATTTGGTTAATTATATTCCAAGTCCTTTAAAAAATTCATTAAATTATTCTATTTTTGAAGGTAATAATTTAATGACTATTCATCAATTAAGTGGTTATCCTGATTTTGATTTTGATGCTTTTCAAATATTTAATTTATTATCCATTGATAATATCATTAAAATTTTTTTCATTACTGTAATTGAACAAAATATTCTTTTTTTTAGTGTTAATTCAGAAAAATTAAGTTTAACAATGTTTTTATTTTATGCTTTAAATTACCCTTGTAATGATAGTACTTATTTTTGGCATATTGTTTCTGTTTCAAAATTTGCTTTAGAAGATCCTAATAATTGTGAAAATAACATCGGGAAAATTGTTCAAAAACTTATGACTTCATTATTAGGTGTTAACTGCACTTATAATGATAATATTAAAATGAATGATTCTAGAAAATGTTGTTATATAGTTGATATTGATAATAAAAAATTAATTAAGAGAATTTCAGATGCTATTGAAGATAGACAAGATAAAAAAGAATTTTTAGAAACTGAAAAATTAATACAGTATATTGATGATATTTTAAATGAAAGAAAAAAAATTACTTCAATGTTTTTAGCAAAAATTATTTTGAAATTAAATAATGAATTAAATGATATCTATAATCGTGAAAAAAATGAAAGATATGATAAAAATGATCCTAATATTGGAAAATTTACTACTTATTTTAAAATTAATGAAAAAATTAAAGACACTAATAAAAAAATTCAAATGGCTTTTTATGATTGTTATTTAAGTATTTTAATGATATTTTATCAAGATAATACTTTAAGTACTTCAAACGATAAAATTGTAAAAGATAATGATAGTGATTCAGATAGAAAATTATATTTTTTAAGAAATATTGAAAACGAAGATGATGAAAAAAACAACAATAAAATGTCAGATGAAGAACAACTATTTTGTATGCAATTTAAAGACTCAATTAAATATAAAATATATTTAGAAAATTATATTCAAGATGCAAATTGTTTAGATGTTTATAAAATTCCATTAATGTTTAGTGAAGAATTTATAAATGTGAAAATTCAATATACGAAATTGAATTGTGATAAAAAAATAAATTATTTTTCTTTAATTGATAAATTGTATATTGAAAACAAAGCAGTTACTTTAGGAATTACTTTGAATTCAATTCATTCTGAATTTTCAGAAACTTTTGGAAAAGATTATAATAACCCAAAAAGAGAAGAAAGAGTAATTTTAAACAAAAGATTAATTAATAAATATATTAATTATGTTTCTAATTATGAATTAGAAAGTTCAATATATCCTTATTTACGTATTCTTGATTCAAATAAAATATTAAATTTAATTAATAGAAGATTAATATCAGATTTAATTGAAGAAGAATTAATAAGGATAGAAATAATAAATAATAATGGTTTATTATTTTATTCTTCAATATATATTTTTAGTATGATGTTATTTTTAAATGATCAAGCTAAAACAATGAACTATTTAGATCATATAAGAAATTGTTTTTCATCTTTACAATATTTTAAAAGAAAATATATTTATATAATATTAATGACATGTTATAAATATATGTTAGTTAATAAAAAAACAAATAAATATCCAAATATGGCTCAAAATCATATTAAAATGTATTTTTATCTTTTAGTTAATTATTTAAGACAATCTATGATTGTACCTAATGAAGAAATGTTAATTTTATTACAAACATTTTTTAAACAAGATTCAGATCTTAATGTTGAAGGAAGAGATGAATTTCTTGATGAAGAAGATTTTATTGATCCTTCTGAAAATAATCCTAATATTTTTCAAATGTATATGCCTTATTGTTTTAATCGTATGGGAATTATTAAAGAAGAAAATATAGTTAATTATGCTTTGGAACAAAAATTTAATGAAAATATACTTATTCCTAATGAAAATTTACAACCTAAAATTTTAATTAGATTAAAAGGAATTGAAGTTATTTCTAAAATGTATTCTCCTTCAAAAATTTATAAAATGAGTCAAGAATTTTTTTGGATTTTTTTTGATACCGATAATTTAGATATTAATATGTTAGATCAAGAAGAATTAAAAAATATTATGGTTAATCTTATTTTATATGGAATGACTATATCTAAAATTGTAGAAAAGAAAAATAATTCAAAAGCATTATTTGAAATTCCATATATTTTTATAATTAATAATTTATATCAATTATTATCAGAAAGAAAAAACAAAAAAAAGGGAATTAATATATTAAACAAATGAAAAATTGATATAATATAAAAGAGAATTTATAAGAAATAGTTTTAATTATTTTATTATTATATTATTTCTAATATTATAATAATGTTTTTAAAAATTGTTATTTAATAATATATATATTTTCTTAAGTATTTTCTTATTACATAAATATTTAAAATAATATTAATTTTTATTAATTTTTTAGTTATTTGATTATTGGTGAAATTAAATTTAAATTAAATAATTATTTATTTAGTATTTATTGAAGAAATTTAAAAACATAAAATTAAAAAGAAATTGTATGTTTTCTTCTATTGAAACATTAAAAACTGGATTTAATATATTATATCTCTCTCCTCTAAAAAATAATATAAATATAAAGGAAAAAGATTCTGAAACTTGTTCAAATTCCAAAAGTTCAAATTCAAAAAAATCAATTTCTCCTTTTAATAGTGAAAATTCAAAATATGAAAATTTTATTTCTTCTGAATTAATGAATCATATAAATGAAATATCTCCTAATCAAATAAAAATTCCTTTTCAAAACAATTTATTTTCAATTGAAAATGAAACAAATTATTTGTTGAAATGTTATGAAAATAAAAATAAAAAAGAAAAAAAATTTGAAAATTTTTATTCTAAAAATTTTGTGAAGAAATTAAATTTTAATGAATGTTTAAATTGTTCTTTAAATGCAATAAATTATTCCTTAAATCCTAATATTAATAATATTTATAAAGGATTTGAAGAATTATGTCAAGATGAAGATAAAAAGAAAATTTTTAGTAAGAAAGGTTCTAAAGTTGATAAATTAAAAAAGAAAAAAAATATACAAAAAAATTATATTGAAAGAAGTGGAGATTGGGAATGTTTTAAATGTAAAAATATGAATTTTAGTTATAGAAAATTTTGTAATTTATGTAATTTTTCTAAAAAAAAGTATATTATTCTTTTTGAAGAAAAAAAAAAAAAAATGTTTCAAATCTTTAATTAATATTTTTTTTATTTTAAATATAAATAAAGAATTATTCTTTTTAAAATTTGTTTGAGAAGATTCTTTTGTAGTTAATTAATAAATAAATTTTCCTTTAAAAAGAATAATAGAAGAAATATTAATAAAAAATAATAGAGAAGAATATATTATTGTAAATGATCCAGGTTTAAATGAATTTTCATCTATA
>JAEEGK010026455.1_pt1 | contig 11807 bp, 11 predicted proteins | sample 8958771 | NCBI WGS metagenome assembly JAEEGK01 (sample SAMN16246547, study PRJNA631951) | gut metagenome | biome: gut microbiome; feature: rumen; material: SC-attached | host: Bos | place: Iran: Karaj | collected 2018-10 | reverse complement strand
ATTGGTATGGCGGCAACCATTCTGTTCCTCCTCGTCTACATCATCGTGCGCCACCGCATGGGAGTCCGTCTGAGAAAGGCCCACAACGACCTGAAGACGGCCTACGACCAGCTCGAAGAGACCACCAGCGCCAAGGAGCGCATGGAGAGTGAGCTGCGCATTGCCCGCGACATACAGATGTCGATGGTGCCCAGCGTGTTCCCCAACGTAGAGGGTCTCGATATGTATGCCTCGATGACACCCGCCAAGGAGGTGGGTGGCGACCTGTACAACTTCCTCTGGAAAGGCGACATGCTCTATTTCTGCATTGGCGATGTCAGCGGTAAGGGCGTGCCTGCCTCGCTCTTCATGACCATGGCCACTCGCGGATTCCTGACACTGGCCTCAACGGGGAGGAAGCCCGCCGAGATAGCCACCCGCATGAATGTTGAACTGTCGGATAACAACGAGATGGGCATGTTTGTCACCATGTTCATCTGCTTGTACGACCTGAAACAGGGCCGTCTGGAATACTGCAATGCCGGGCACAACCCGCCCGTCATCGGCAATGCAGAAGGACAATACGCCTTCCTCGACGTCAAGGAATCCAATGCCCCTATCGGACTATGGCCCTCCCTGGAATATGTGGGCGAAGAGATGGACTTACCCAGCGGCAATATAATACTGCTCTATACCGACGGTCTGAACGAGGCAGAGAATCGTCGGCAAGAGCAGTATGGCGAGGATCGTATCATCCAGTTGATGACGTCGCACGCTTCTCAGAGTACCCGTGACATGATTGAGGCCCTCAAGACCGACACCGACCGGTTCCGTGACGGTGCCGAGCAGAATGACGACCTCACCATGCTGGCCTTCCGTGTGTCGTGATTAATTTCTCTGCTCTCATAAGTGAAGCCTTAGGGTTTAGAGATGGCAGGACGTGGGGCGAAAAAAGTAAGAATTTTAATGAAAAAAGTTTTAGAAATTAAAAATGACCTTACTGCGGCAGACCTCAACGGGTTCTTCGGAATCTGGTGAGGTTTTTACGATACGGATATTGAAGGTATCAGTGCCCTCTGACTCGCGATAGAACGACAGACTATCGCCGGCATGGGCCTCAGCCACGTAGGCAATCTCGAAGCGACGGATGCAGTGCTGGCGATACCAGTCAAGTGGCCAGAGGTCGAGCACGTGCTCAATGTACTTCACGGAGTTGATGTGACCATTGATGTCGACATCGTTGTATTGGGTATCGATTGTGCGGACGAACTCAGCATTTTCGGACATCTTGACACGTCCACCCTTGTCGATGGGGCATTCCTTGTCTTTCACAATCCAGTTGTTAATAGCGCCGTTGTCGATGGCAAAGATATCCGTGGGCTGGCGGCTCTCTGTGTCGATCATGGCCCAGATGCTGCGGCCATAGCCGTAGACCTTGCCGTCCTCCCCCACTACACGGAAATTACGACTGGTAAAATAGCGCATGGCCGACTCAACCCATGTCTCCACAATAAACTTGGTATACATCTGCGGCATCTCCTCCATCTCGATGGCTAGGCGGGAGAGCACCCACGAACGCTGGATGGTCAGCAGATACTTCATGCCAAAACCACGGGCCGAGGAATGAAAGTCGGCAGCATTGAGCATGTGGTTGCCCAGATGTCCCATAAACAAGCGCCCGCTGAAATCGCAGTGGAACGGCTCAGCCAAAAATTCGTATGATCCTATCTTATCCATTTTCCCGTTCTTCAAGGAAAGCGCTGACCTGCTCCTGCATGCCGCGGGTGACGGCGATACGACCAGAGCGCGTATACTGTAGCACACAACCGAACGCATCAAGCGCACGGAAAAGCGAGATAATATCTTCTGTGATACCATGTTTCATAACAATGGTATAGGTGGGGTTCACCTCGATGATATGAGCATCGAAACGTCGGATGGTTCGCGATATCTCGGGATTTTCGAGCACCTTCTCCGTAGCGAGCTTATACAGGCCTGATTCGCGGATAAACAATTGCTCGTCAGTGAAATAAGTAGCCTTCACCACATCGATCTTCTTCTCTATCTGACGGACGATCTTCTGAATCTGGTCCTCATCACTCCAGGCAGTAATGGTATATTTATGCACCCCGGGAATACTCGATGCCGACACATTCAGACTCTCGATATTCACCTGGCGGCGCGTAAACACGGCCGTCACCTGATTCAGGATACCAGCCACGTTCTCGGAGTACACCAACAGGGTATATAATGTCTTCTTATTCTCTTCCATAATGATTATATCTCCAACATCATTTTATCGATATCCATACCTGGAGGCGTCATCGGCAATACATTGTCTTCCTCAAGGATAGCACACTCCAGTATAAACGGGCCATCGGTTGTCAGCATCTTCTTGACAGCTTCCGCCAAATCCTTACGGTCTGCGACTGCCTGATAGGAAATACCATATCCCTGAGCAATCAGCCCGTAGTTAGGATTCATCATCTTGGTGAACGATTTACGACGCATCCAGAACATATCCTGCCACTGACGCACATTGCCTAAGTAATGGTTGTTCATCACAATCATTTTCACGGGTGCTTTCTGCTCCATAATCGTACCAAGCTCCTCGATACACATCTGGAAACCGCCGTCGCCCATAAAGCAGCAGACGGTGCGACCAGGTGCACCGAAGGTTGCTCCGATGGCAGCAGGCATACCATATCCCATCGTACCCAAACCTCCGCTGGTACAGATACTACGTTTGTGGTGATACTTGAAGTAACGGGTCGCAAACAACTGATTCTGACCGACATCCGTCACGAGAACTGCATCATCAGGAGCTTGCTCAGCAACAGCATTCACCACCTCGCCCATCAACAATGGTCCCTCTTTGGGATGGATGGCAGGTTCTATCACCTTCTCACGTTCCATCTGATCAAGCGGCTTGAATGAGTCACGCCACTCCTGATGTTTGTTCTTATTGAGTAAAGCCGTAATAGCGGGCAGCGACTCCTTACAATCTGCAATCACCGCCACATCTGTCTTCACATTCTTGTCGATCTCACTATAGTCAATATCCAGGTGGATGATCTTCGCCTGCTTGGCATAGGTCTTCAGATTACCTGTCACACGATCGCTGAATCGCATACCGATAGCAATCAGCACATCACACTCCTGCTCCTTCAGGTTCACAGCGTAATTGCCATGCATACCGAGCATACCGACATTAAGCGGATGGTTCGAAGGCAATGCAGAGAGTCCGAGCATCGTACGACCTGCGGGAATATCGGCTTTCTCGAGAAAGGCCTTCAACTCCGTCTGGGCATTACCCAGCTCCACCCCCTGTCCCACGAGCGCCAAAGGCTTCTTGGCATTGTTGATCAGCTCAGCTGCCTGACGCACAGCCTCAGCATCGAGTTTGGGATAAGGCACATAAGAGCGGATGAAATTGACTTTCTGAGGATTATAGTCGATTTCCTCCACCTGCGCATTCTTGGCAAAATCGAGCACCACAGGACCAGGACGACCCGTACGGGCAATGTAGAACGCACGGCTCACAGCCCACGACACATCTTCAGCATGACGGATCTGATAGCTCCATTTAGAGATAGGTTGCGACACGCCCACGAGATCTACCTCCTGAAAGGCATCGGTACCAAGAGCACCGATGGGCACCTGTCCAGCAATCACCACAATGGGCGTAGAGTCGAGCATAGCGTCAGCAATACCCGTCAGCGTATTGGTCACACCAGGACCACTGGTCACCAAAGCGACGCCCACCTCTCCCGAAACGCGCGCATAGCCCTCTGCAGCATGGGTGGCTCCCTGCTCGTGACGCACCAGGATATGGTCGAAACATTTCTTCTCACCGCGTGTATAGTCGAAAAGCGCGTCGTAAACGGGCATAATCGAGCCACCAGGGTATCCGAAGATAGTCTTCACCCCTTCTGCCTGCAACGCCCTCATCAGCGCCTTCGATCCTGTAATCCTATCTCTCATAATCTTAATCTATAATTCTGATTCCGCCTTTATCAGCTGATGACACGCTCTGCGCATAAGCGCGCAGCGCCTTGGAAATGAAGCGGCTGCGCTTCAAAGGTTGCTGGGGACGCGCTGCCAGTTCCTCATCAGAGAGTTTCACGTTGATAGAACGCGAGGGAATATCGATCACGATGATATCGCCATCTTTAATCTTTCCGATGTTACCACCATTGGCTGCCTCCGGTGAGATATGACCGATGCTAAGACCAGATGTACCTCCAGAGAAGCGACCGTCGGTAATCAGGGCACACTCCTTACCCAGATGCATACTCTTAATATAAGAGGTGGGATAGAGCATCTCCTGCATACCAGGACCGCCCTTCGGACCCTCGTGGGTAATCACCACACAATCACCGCTCTTCACCTTTCCGCCAAGAATTCCCTCACAGGCATCCTCCTGAGAGTCGAACACCACTGCAGGACCTTCGAAATGCCAGAGGCTCTCGTCGACGCCAGCGGTCTTCACCACACAGCCGTCCTGAGCGATATTACCGAAGAGCACGGCCATGCCACCATCCTTTGTATAGGCGTGTTCAATATCTCGGATACAGCCCTCAGCACGATCGGCATCGAGCGTCTCCCACTGGGCATCCTGCGAACCCATCACCGTAGAGAACTTACCACCAGGGGCACTGCGGTAGATGCGCTCTGCCTCAGGATCAATCGTCTCTCCAGTAATGCTATATTTCTTGATGTCCTCGCCCAACGTAGCACCATTCACACGCTTGCAGTCGAGTTTCAACAATCCACCCTTGGCCAACTCACCCATGATACCTAAGATACCACCTGCACGGTTTTCCTCCTGGATGGAGTATTTCTGCCAGTTAGGTGCCAACTTACAAAGGAAAGGCACCTTACGGCTCAACGCATCAATGTCACGCATACTGAAGTCCACCTCAGCCTCCTGAGCTACTGCCAACAGGTGAAGCACCGTATTCGTAGATGCACCCATGGCAATATCAAGTGTCATGGCGTTCATGAAAGCATCGCGGGTAGCGATAGAGCGCGGCAGCACACTATCATCACCTTCCTCATAATATTTCAGCGCATTCTTCACGATAAGCTGCGCGGCATCGCGGAACAACTGGATACGGTTCTTATGGGTAGCTAAGATACTGCCGTTGCCAGGCAACGAGAGTCCGATGGCCTCCGTCAGAGAGTTCATCGAATTGGCTGTGAACATACCTGAGCAGGCACCACAGCCCGGACAGGCACACTGTTCGATTTCTGCCAAGTCCTCATCGCTCACCGTGGGGTCACCACCCTTCACCATCGCGGTAATCAGGTCAGCATTCTCACCACGCCAGCGACCAGCCTCCATCGGACCACCCGAGCAGAACACCGTCGGGATATTCAGTCGCATCGAGGCCATCAGCATACCTGGTGTCACCTTGTCGCAGTTCGAGATACAGATCATGGCATCAGCCTTATGGGCGTTCACCATATATTCCACCGAATCAGCAATAATATCGCGCGAAGGCAGCGAATAGAGCATACCATCGTGACCCATAGCGATACCGTCGTCGATGGCGATGGTATTGAACTCAGCTGCAAAACAGCCCATCTTTTCGATCTCAGCCTTTACAATCTGGCCGATTTCGTGCAGGTGGGTATGACCAGGCACAAACTGCGTGAATGAATTCACGATGGCGATAATGGGTTTACCAAACTGCTCGCGCTTCATACCTGTGGCGACCCACAATGCACGGGCTCCCGCCATACGACGACCCTCAGTACAGACTGCACTTCTCAACTGATGCTTCATATTGTTTTCTTTATTTTGTTGTATCTGTAAACGTAGCCACGCGGTTGAAGTCAAGCTCATCGAAGAGTTCATCGGTGGCACCCATACCCTGGATGGTCAGACGACTGGCAGCGATGCCATAACGGCTGACAAGGGCATCCTTCACAGACTGGGCACGAGCCACAGACAGTTTCTGGTTCAACTCAGGATTACCCTCAGGCGAAGCATAACCCTTGATGAGAATCTTCGACTCAGGGTGATTCTTCATGTACTTGGCAATCATTGCCACACTCGCCATCTGGGCTGCATCGACAGAGCTCTTACCCTGACCGAAGATCACAGTGGGCTGCAGCACATTGTTGTTGACAGTCACCACCTTCGTCACCTTGTTCACTACCGGGGCCTTCACCTTCTTGGCAGCCTCGAGCGAATCCTCTAATTCTGCTATCCGACGGAGGTCACGGGCAATACGACGGTCCTTGCTGTCGCTCTCATCGCGAAGTTCATTGATACGGGCATTCAGGTCGTCAATCTCTCCCTGGTCGCGCAGACGGGCAAAGGCGAAGTTCTTAGTACCGTTGCTGGTACCGAACTTGAAGTTCAGACCGAGGTTCAGTTGGAACAGTCCACTACGGGAATCGAACTTGAAATTGCTGCCGTGACGGCTCAGGGCGTTGGCCATACGGCCATTATCCCAAAGGCCAAACACCAAAGCCGGCTCAAGATAAAACTGTACGGCACGGTGGGCACCAAGGTTAAAGGCCAGATCGAGGGCGACCTTGGAGTTGAAGCCATTGGCACGACTCAACCCAAACTGGTGCGTCCAGCCGAAACCACCGAGCGCGATGAGTTCCACGCAACGGGGCTTGCCCAAGTAACCTCCGAAGAAATTCGACAAGTTGAGGGTTCCCAAAGCGTCGACATTGATGGCATCGATGAAGGTACGGGCATTCATCAGCGACTTATCGTTAGACTCGAAATAGGCATTACCATCGACAGCCAATCCAAACGAAGTGGTGAAGTTCTTTCCGAGACGCAGTCCCACGCTGGGGGCCATGCCCTTCATGAAACCTGCATCACCCCATTCCTGCATGGGAGTGGCAGCACCGGCATTAATGCCCAGATACCAGTTGTCAAAGGTCTTGTGGGCCGTTACCACTTCCTTCTCCTGTGCGCTGACCGAGACTGTCAGCACAGCGGCAGCGAGGGCCAAAAACAGCTTTTTCATATCGTCGTTATGCTTTATTTCTCTTCAATGATCTTTGCACCTTCCTTCAGGGCTTCCATATTCAGAGGAATAAGGTCGTGGTGACGCTCAGGAAGTGTTTTCCTAAGAGCCTTCTCCACACCCTTGTCGCTCACAACGGGGGCCACCTTCAGCAATCCACCGAGCACGATCATGTTGAACACCTTACCGTTCTTCATCTCAGCAGCCTTGTCCATCGCATTGATCTCGTAGATAGTGATGTCCTTACGGGTAGGCTTGTTGATGATACCGAAACCATCGTAAATCAGGATGCCACCAGGCTTGATCTTCGGCTCGAACTTCTCCAGCGAGGGCTGGTTCAGCACCACAGCGATATCGTACTTGCTGAGGATGGGCGAAGAGATACGCTCGTCGCTGACGATCACCGTCACGTTAGCCGTACCACCACGCTGCTCAGGACCGTAGGCAGGCATCCAAGTCACCTCCTTATCCTCCATCAGTCCACTATAGGCCAAGATCTTACCCATCGAGAGCACGCCCTGACCTCCGAAACCTGAAATTATAATTTCCTTCTTCATACTTCTTCTTTTTTAACACCACGAATTGCACTAATTTCACGAATTTTACTGTGCGCAGCTATAATTAGTGTAATTCGCGTAATTCGTGGTCGTTATTTATTTGTTGTGTCCTTGAGGTCGCCTTTGGGATAGAAGGGGAACATGTTCTCCTTCATCCATTCGTTAGCCTTAGCGGGCGTGAGTTTCCAACCACTGTTACAGGTAGAGACAAACTCCACGAGGCTCGAGCCCTTGCCAGCCATCGATGCCTCGAAAGCCTTGCGCAGCGCCTTCTTAGCCTTCAGGATAGAGGCCACATTCTCCACACTCTGACGAGTCACATAGCAAGTACCCTCCAGACCAGCAGCGATATCAGCCATCTTCAGGGGATAACCGTGCAACTGAGGATCACGGCCATAAGGACAAGTAGAGGTTTTCTGACCAATCAGGGTCGTAGGAGCCATCTGACCACCCGTCATACCGTAAATGGCATTGTTCACGAAGATAATCACGATGTTCTCACCACGGTTCAGTGCGTGGATGGTCTCACAGGTCCCGATACAAGCCAGGTCACCATCACCCTGATAGGTAAACACCAGACGGTCAGGCCAGCAGCGCTTGATACCCGTAGCCAGTGCGGGAGCACGTCCATGGGCAGCCTCCTGCCAGTCGATATCTATATAATTGTACGCGAAGACAGCACAGCCTACAGGCGATACACCTACGGCCTTGTCTTCCATACCCATCTCTTCGATGACTTCAGCAATGAGCTTATGCACCACACCGTGACTACAGCCCGGGCAGTAGTGCATATTGTTGTCGTTCATCAGCGTCGGCTTCTTGCAGACGATGTTCTCTGGTTGAACTATTTGATTTCTATCCATATACAGATTAACTTTTTAAAGACAGAATAACATACGAACATATTTTATATTAACACATTACTGTTTGTTATTATCTGTTAGTATGTTAATATGTCTTTTTAGTTACTATGTCTTATTTCATTATTTTGTCTTTAAGAGCTTCAACAATCTCCTCGGGATCAGGCACGATACCTCCGAGTCTTCCGAACTGCTCAACGGGCACAGCACCGTTCACAGCCAGACGGACATCCTGAACCATCTGACCAGCATTGATCTCTGCCACGAGGATACCCTTCACTTTCTTCGACAATGCCTCAATCTGCTTGATGGGGAACGGGAACAACGTGATAGGACGGAACAGACCGACCTTGATACCCTTCTCACGGGCTATCTCCACACTCTTCTCAGCGATACGGGCAGCACTACCGAATGCGACGATGGCATACTCAGCATCGTCCATCAGCTGCTCCTCATAGCGCACCTCAATCTCCTGAATCTTAGCATATTTCTCCTGGAGGGCGATGTTACGCTGCTCCATAATCTCAGGCTTCAGCTCGAGCGAGGTAATCACCACACGCTCTCTCCCACCCTTCGGCTTACCAGTAGAAGCCCAAGGACACTGCTTGATTACCTCCTCATCCGTACGACGGGGCTTATAGGGAGGCAGCACCACCTTCTCCATCATCTGACCAATCACACCGTCGCTTAGAATCATAGCGGGATTGCGATACTTGAAGGCCAGTTCAAAGGCGAGATCGACGAAATCTGCCATCTCCTGAACAGAAGAGGGAGCCAGCACAATCACCTTATAGTCGCCATTACCACCACCACGGGTAGCCTGGAAATAGTCACCCTGTGAGGGCTGGATGGTTCCCAGACCAGGACCGCCACGCTGCACATTCACAAACACGCCCGGCACCTCGGCACCAGCCATATAAGTGATACCCTCCTGCATCAGGGCGATACCAGGAGAACTCGACGAGGTCATCGCACGCTTACCAGCACCGGCAGCGCCATAGACCATGTAAATGGAAGCCAGTTCACTCTCAGCCTGAACCACCTGCATACCAGTGGTCTCCCAAGGCTTCAGCTCAGCCAGCGTCTCAATCACTTCACTCTGCGGAGTAATAGGATAGCCGAAATAGCCGTCGCATCCGCAACGAATAGCAGCGTGGGCAATAGCCTCGTTGCCTTTCATCAATACAACCTCTTTTTCTTGCATAGACATTTCTACTTACTACTTTTCTCCTTACTCCTTTACTCCTGTTTAACACGATACACGGTGATACAACCATCTGGGCAGACGATACCACACGAGGCACAGCCTACACAGGCTTCCTCGTTCGTAGCCTCCACATAGGGATAACCGTGCAGATTCACTTTGTTGGCCAGTGCGATGACCTTCTGAGGGCATGCAATGATGCACAACTGACATCCTTTGCAACGCTCAGTATCCACCACAATAGCGCCTTTCATTTTTGCCATATTATCCTGTAATTAATGCATTAATTTCTGAAATTGGCTGCAAAGGTACGAATAAGTGCGCAAACCACCAAAAGAAAAATGCATTTTCTTTCGCTTTCCCTTAATACCTTATTATATTTAAAGAATACGAGGGAATAAATATGCAGTTTTCTGTCAAATCAATTATCCTATAGTCCCTATAGCTACTATAGCCACTATAGTCCCTATAATCAATACCCTATCCCATTTTCTTCCAATAGCGCCCTCAACCGTTCTATTTCTTTTCTCAGGGCAGGCACCTCCTGTCTGAGTTTCGCCAGTTCTTCGTCTTGTGCTTGGCGATAACCTGTACGAGCAGCATGCATCCGTTCCTTGATACCGCCCTGCTCTACAAACTCCTTCTCCATACGAAGCAGGTTCTTATGAAGCATAGCATCAGTTTGATAGCACAGTGTCAGCGCGATATTGGCCATTTCTTCATTGCTCCACTTCTGGAAATAAGGCTGGTAATCATTTATTTTATTATATTTGCGACAAAACACCTGCATATTCTCATAACGAGGATGCTTGGCATCCCATATCGGCAATTGACGTGAGATCAGATAATCACGATAATCCTCGCGCAATTCCTGGAGCGACGAGCGTGCTACATTCAAGAGCTTTACATGCATCTCGGTTGAGGTCTCACCATCTTCTGTGCCTTCGATGATATTTTGCTTTCCAGAGCGGGCAGCCTGCACCATCTGATCTACCGTGCGATCACCGTGAGCAGGTAAGAAACGCTGACAGAAAACATAGGTTAACTGATAGAGCACCTCCGACTTCTGATAGTAGTAGGCCTCTCGCCAAGGCTTCTGCCGTTTCAGTATCTGATACTTAGGATCTATTCCTCCTTTGTTGGTCTCGTTGTTTGCCATAGTCACAAGATTTTATGTTTAACAATATTTTTTCGTTGCAAAGATAAACATTATTTTCGAAACCAACAAATTTCCTCAAATAAACTTTTTAGTTTCATCAGTAGTATTTCCAAACTAGGGCGTCCAATTTGATGTACTCGTATTTATGCGATAAATAGGTTTGTGCGTTTCGTCCAGTTGTCAACGACCAATATAGAATCTGTAAAGCAGGATGTCAGAGGTTTCATCTTCAACCAGCGTGATATTGAAATCTGGTCGAACGACTACTTCCTGAAGTTGGCTGACATGATAGTGTTCAAGGAGTAATAAGCTTCTTGTTCGCACCTACACTTCTTTGAAGGTTCGGTCTCTCTCGAACTTGATGTCGGAGTAGAGTTCGGGGGAGCCTTTGTAGCTTTCAGGGATGAAGTGGAGGCGGACACCGCGGATGTGCTTCTTGGCACGGAAGTCCTTGAGGTTGTCGACCTTCTCACTTTCGATCTCGAGTTTCAACAGGCCGAAATTCTTCAGGCGAACCTTGTCGCCCATCTTCAGGTGACGCATCACCGTTTCTGCGACAGTCATCATCAGGCCTTCGAGCACACCACCACTGATGCTCATGCCTCTGGAGGCAGCCTCTTCAAACAATTGGCGACTCTCGATGGTCTGGTTATGAACGGCTACGGCCTTGTATTTGCCATAGGTAGGAAGCGTTGGCTTGGTCTCTTTCTTGATTCTGTATCTCATAAGCTTGACAATTTTTATGCAAATATACACAATTTTCGAGAGAATTCAAGAAAAACCGTCAAAAATACAACAAAAATTAAGATTCTGATGACAAGCAATCATAAAAAATAAAAAGAGATTGAAGGAAATACGGAAATTACTGACATCCGACATAAAATGAGGATATTTGTCTAATATTCAATGAATTACAATTTTACTTACTGACATAAAACCGACATAAAACCGACATAATACTGACATACTACCGACATAAATCCGTCATTAGAGTGGTCTTTTGGTATCAAGTGGCACATATAATGTCAGCCCTAAGGGGAGTGAATTAGA
>JAEEGK010026452.1_pt1 | contig 11808 bp, 8 predicted proteins | sample 8958771 | NCBI WGS metagenome assembly JAEEGK01 (sample SAMN16246547, study PRJNA631951) | gut metagenome | biome: gut microbiome; feature: rumen; material: SC-attached | host: Bos | place: Iran: Karaj | collected 2018-10 | reverse complement strand
TGAAAAAGCAAGAATGAGTCACGCTTCCGCGTGACCAAAAACCTTCCGTCCCTTCCGTCCCTTAAATCCCTTAATTTTTAACCTTTAGCCATAAGCCATAAGCCATAAGCGCTTGAGCCGAAGGCTCAAGCTATCCATCCGCTTCCAAGCACTAGATCGCCGTCGAAAAAGACGCACAGCTGGCCGGGCGGAGCCGCTTCAAGCGGCTCTTTGAATGTCACCATGCCATCCTCTTGAACGACCGCTTCCCGCGGCTTCATGAGATAGCGCACTTGCGCGATGCATTCCACAGGCCATTTTGGCTCCACAAGCCAGTTCATGCCATGGAGTTGCAACGTTGAAACACCAAGCTCTTCACGATGGGCGACGACTACCGTATTCGTCGCCATATCCGTTTGCATGACGAACCATGGCCCACCGCCAAGACCGAGACCGCGCCGTTGGCCAGGCGTGTATTGAAATGCACCGTTATGACGACCAAGCCGCTGTCCCGCCAAATCGACAATCCAACCATTCCGCCGTAGGGCAGGGCGGTGCTCCGCCACGAAATCGCCTATGCCGCCATTTGGCACGAAACAAAGGTCTTGGCTCTCCGCCTCCTCCTTCGGCACAAGCCCAAGGCTTTTGACTTTTTCCTTCAAATCGACCTTCAGACGGTCACCAAGCGGAAAAAGAACTGTTTCAAGTTGTTCGGCTGTCAGTTGTGCTAAAAAATAGCTCTGGTCTTTTGTCCGATCGAGCCCCCGCCGCAACTGAATACGGCCTGTTTCGCTTCGCGTCAGACGCGCATAATGGCCTGTCGCTGCAAAATCGCAACCATCCGCAAGCATCCGCTCGCGGAGCGCGCCGAATTTCAGTTTTCGATTGCAGACGACGCAAGGAGAGGGCGTCAATCCATTGGCGTAGCCTTCTACCAATGCATCCAAGACATTGCGTTGGAATTCATTGCGTAGATCAACGATTCGATGCTCGATGCCAAGCTTGTTCGCTACGGCCGCCGCCTTGGCGGCGACGGCCGCGCTGTCATCCGTCGTCAGCATTGTATAGCCAACGACGTCATATCCGTCTTCCAGAAGAAGCATCGCCGCCGCCGTGCTGTCCGTTCCGCCAGACAGCCCGATACCGACCGTTTGCTCTTTTCTTTCCTTTTTCATTGCGCAATCGCCATTATGGAGTTATCTTAAACGACTGTTTCAGCCTAATCTGCCGCGTATCGTCCTTTTCAATCCTATAATATAATGTCAAAACTTCCAGTCATCATCATGCTAGCCCTGCTTCTCACGGGCTGCTTCGAGCTTGAACAGAAAATCGTGCTCGCGGCCGACGGCTCCGCCGTCTTCACCTACATCTATGACATTCCCAACGAAAATCTGCCCGTCATTGAAGGCTATTTCGCCTCGCTCACGCCTGCGAACAACAGTTTTCTTAGCGAAGCCGCCGTCAAAAAATTCTACAACCGTCCGCAAGACGGCATCGAATTGCGCGGCTATAAACGGACGACTAAAAACAACCGTACGACAATCCAAATTATCATCCTGACGCGCAATTTCGAAAAGGCTCTCAAGACGGACTGTTTCCCATCCAACGCCTTTTCCAAATCGGCGGAAAACACGCCAAATAGACTGGAATTGAAATTCCCGCCGCCGCCGGAAGACGCTTCGGATCAAGATATTGCGCAAATCGCCGCTCTCTGCAAAGGCCTCAAGCTCTCCTGCGAACTGCAAGTTCCCTCCGCAATCAAAAACACAATTGGACATAAACGCACCCCGCGAAGCGCCGTCTGGCATTTCAGCGCAGACAACGCCGCCGCACAGATTTTCAAAACCCTACCTCCTGTATTTGTCGAATGGTAAAAAATCGAATGATTAAGTATCTTGTCGTCTGCTCGTTTGTTTTCCTCATCATCGTCATCGTGTGCTTTTTCTTTTGCTTCAATCGTAAACCAAAAGAAGAGACGCCTGTCATCGTAAGGCCGCCTCAGACGCGTGCTGTCTGGGTGACTCGTTGGGAGTATAATTCGCCCGAGACGATGCAGAAAATCATGGAAAATGCGAAATCTATCGGTTTGGATACCATATACTTGCAAGTCCGTGGCGAGGCCACGACGTTCTACAAGTCCAACATCGATCCATGGGCCATCGAACTGCACAAAGGCGAGCTCGACAAAATTGGGCAGGATCCCGGATGGGATCCGTTGGCTGTCGCCCTCAAAGCCGCCCATGAGAAAGGCCTGCGTGTGGAAGCATACGTCAACATCATGCCTGTATGGCAACGTCGCACGCCGCCGCCGGAGAGTTCTGGGCATGTGTTCGTCAAACATCCGGAGTGGTTGATGGTCAACAAGAAAGGACGTCGGATGGATCCCGCCATTGATCATTTCTACGCATGCATCAATCCCATCCTTCCAGAAGTGCGAAGCTATCTCACATCCGTGCTGACGGAGCTTGTCACACGGTATCCGAGTTTGGACGGTCTCCACTACGACTACATCCGCTATCCTTCCGACGCAGGCGATTTTTCGTATGACGAAGCGTCGCTGAAGGATTTCGCGAACCATAACCATGATATGACGCCCTCCAGAAGCGTTTCACGTTGGCGTAAATGGCGTTGCAATAACGTCGAACGGTTGCTGGGCGAATTCCGCACCGCCCTTCGGAAGACCAGCCCGAAGACGAGCATCTCCGCCGCCACCTTCGCGGGATATTGGACAGCTGTAAACGCCATGGGCCAACGGTGGTTCGAATGGCCGGATAAGGATCTCGTCGATGACGTCGTCCCAATGCTTTACGATAACAATATGGAACGCTTTGAAACACGCATGAAATCGTATTTCAGCGATCAGAACCGCCCGAAAAAAGGCCGCATCGTCGTCGGCATCTGGCCGAACAAGGCTTGGAAGAACTATGATCTCGACATGCTAAAGGCACAGTTACAGATGATCGACGATTATCCGTCCGGCGGCTACGCAATCTTCAGCTACGGAGCGATCTTCCCGAAGCATGAACCGAACGATTTCGCGCAGTGCATCAAAGAATTCAACGCCGCCAGGCCGCTAACGGACAAAAACAAAAAACGGTGACGCTATGCAATCCAGTAAAACACGGTACAAGGAATACAGAAAACTACGCGGTTTCTTCGGGCAGAAGCGACCGGACGGCCCGCCGCCCGGCGGGCCTGGCGGCGGTATGGGGCGCGGCTTCGGCGGCGGTGGCATGCGTGGCGGTGGTTTCGGCGGCGGCATGGGACGTGGCTTCGGCGGCCATCATGGCGGCTTCGGTGGTCCTCCACCGCCCATGCCTGGCGACGGTTCCCGCAAAAAACCGCTCACGTATTATCTGAAACGCTATCTAGGCACGCTCGGTGAGCATAAGAAGTACATCTTCGCGATGATTTTCTTCGGCATTTTCAGCCTCATTCTCCGTGCCGTTAATCCGTGGACGAGCAAATTCATGCTCGACTACGTCTTCGCCGACAAGCCGAAGGCGCTCAATCTCGGTCCGTTCATCAACGAACACGTCCTGCAGCGCGGTCCGCAGACGTTGCTGATGTGGACATGCATTGTGTTGGCGGCCATTGCCTTAAGTGAACTCATCATTGGCGCCGTGTCCGAATATGTCTCTCGCGTTCTGTCGTCGAAGATGCAGGTGAGCATCCGCCGCAAGATGATGAAACACATGCAGGCCATGCCGCTATCGAAGCTTGAACAGCTCAAAACGGGCGGCATTATCTCCCGTATCGAAGGCGATGTCAACTCTTTCTCTGCCTTGCTGTATGAAGGCTTTCTCACGCCGCTGACGAGCTTGCTCATGTTCATCGTCGGACTGGGCTCGCTGATGTTCATCAGTCCCGTTGTCACGCTTATCTGCACGGGTTTCGTCATCGCCTTGGCATGCGTCGCGTACATGATCTTCAATGTCATGCGGCCGCTTTTCCGCGACCTCCATGAAGACCATTCGCGCATCTCCGGCAAGCTTGCGGAAACCTTCGGCGGCATCCGCGTCGTGCGAATTTTCGGCCGCGAACCCTACGAAACGGCCGATTTCATCGGCGCACACCACCTGCTCATCCGCAAGTCGTTGCATACCGACAAGTTGAACATCGCCATCCACCGCATGGTGCAGCTCATCAACATCGGCATGGACATCACGATTTGGGCCGTCGGCGGCTATTTCGTCATCCAAAAGAAGATCACCATCGGCGATTTGATGGTGTTCACACGTTTCACACACTGGTTCTTCCAGCCGGTCTTCATGATCATGCATTCGCTCTCTCATGTTCAGAACAGCGTCGCCTGCACGGAACGTATTTTCGACATGCTGGACGAAGAACTCGCCGTCGTGGACAAGCCAGACGCCGAGCCCGCCCATCGCATCGAAAAGGAATTGCGTTTTGACCACGTCAATTTCGAATACGATGCGGGCAAGCCCGTCCTGAAGGATTTCAGTTTGACCATTCCGGCTGGCAAGACGCTCGCGTTGGTCGGCCCATCAGGCGTTGGAAAAACCACCATCACGAACCTTCTCGTCCGTTTCTATGAACCGCAGAACGGCATCATCTCATTGGATGGCAAAGATATCCGTGACTTCCAGCTCCGTTCCTACCGCTCCCTCTTCAGTCTCGTTCTGCAGGATGTCTTCCTCTTTGATGGAACGATTGCGGAAAACATCTCCTACAGCGTTCCGGACGCAACGCCTGAACAAATCCAAGCCGCCGCGAAAATCGCCGCCGCCGCGGATTTCATCGAAGAGTTTCCAGACAAATACGACACGCTTATCGGCGAACGCGGCGTTCGCCTCTCGGGCGGCCAAAAGCAGCGTATCTCCTTGGCGCGTGCGATCTTGCGCGATCCACAGGTGCTGATTTTGGATGAAGCGACCTCCAGCCTCGACTCCCAGTCGGAAGCCGCCATCCAGACCGCCCTGAAGGATATTCTCAAAGGCCGCACGACTGTCGTCATCGCCCACCGCCTCAGTACGATCATGGACGCCGATTCCATCGCCGTCATCGACGACGGCCATGTCGTGGAGCAGGGTACCCACCACGAACTGCTGGAAAAGAACGGCAAATACGCCGAAATGTACAACAAGCAAATGGAAAAGGCCGTCGCCAGCCCGACGCATCTCGTCTGGGCCGCTCCAGAAGTTATTGCTGATAAATAATAGCTATAAAAAATAAACAACAACTAGTACAAGTTCTTTTTATTGAGTAGTTTTTTATGAAATAGCAAGAGAAAAAAGGAGCGTCAGAGTTTTCTACTCTGACGCTCGAGAGGAGATGCGAGGCTAAAAACACACTTTATGTGTCTTTATTTTTGTTTTCGACAGTGTTGGTGTTTTTAGTGATTTCACGGCCTTGGATGCCATGATTGTTTCGGTTGGTGAATTCAGTTTGATTGTTCAAGTCAATGATGACAGGAACTTTGATAAGTTGAGCCATAATAACAAGAACTTTGAGAATGTTTGCCAGAAAGTGTTTTTTTGGCTTCGGTTGGAGATGAATTGTGAGAGAAATGTTGACGCTGCCCCGTTTTTTCATGTTTAGCCCCTTTATGCGCCACTGATCTTTAGGTTTTTTCGCAAAAGTGGCTAGTTTGCGACCTTTGTTTAATCCCTCTGACTCATTCGTATTTCTATTCGTTTTATTAATACAGCCATACTTACCTCCTTTTTCATTTTGTTTAAAGGTTGATTGTGTTTGTGGGGCATTTCCTTTTTTGGGGCTTTTGTTGCGTCGAATTTTCTACTCAACTATTGAACTAATAGACGAAAAGATTATTGATTTTCTATTTTTTTAATAAAAAAAGTGTTGTAGGCAATAAAAAACAGTTTTTTTCAAAATCAATGATACCCATAAGCAAAAAAAGAAGAAAATAAGTTTCTATTTTCCAAAGATTTAATAAGAAAATCCCTGAAAATCCATACTTTTATAGCAAAATGCCTTCTTTCAACTGCAAGTACTGCCAAAACAAAAAATTTAGCCGTAAAACACATGGATTTCCATGTGAATTACGGCTAGATTCCCTCTCTCCTTAAGCTATCAGCCATAGGCCATCAGCCATAAGCGCTTAACGCTAAAGCGTTAAGCCAACCCTACCAGCTTCTTCGCCTGCTCGCGCAGCTTGAACTTCTGGATCTTTCCAGAAGCCGTCAGCGGGAATTCGTCCACGATGAAGAAGTACTTCGGCGTCTTGTAGAACGCGATCTTGTCTTTGCAGTAGTCGCGCAATTCGTTCTCGGAAAGCGACACGCCTTCACGCGGAATCACAAACGCGCCGACGACTTCGCCGTACTTCTCGTCCGGAATTCCGACCACCGCCGCGTCCAAGACTTTGTTCTTGTTCGTCAGCAGAAATTCTTCAATTTCACGCGGATAGATGTTTTCACCGCCACGGATGATCATGTCTTTCAGGCGGCCTGTGATGTACAGATAGCCTTCTTCATCGAAAATGCCGACATCGCCGCTGTGCAACCATCCGCCGTGCGTAATCGTGCGGGCTGTTTCTTCCGGCATGTTGTAATAGCCTTTCATGACGTTATATCCGTAGCAGACGACTTCGCCTGGCACGCCCGGCTTCGTGATCTCTTCGCCAGTCTTCGCGTCGAAAAGACGCACATCGATGTGTGGCTGGCAATTGCCGACGGTGTCCGTCCGCTGCTTGAACGTATCCGCCGGATCGGTCATCGTAATCACAGGCGACGATTCCGTCAGACCGTACGGATTGGTGATGTTCTTCATGTTCATCTCCACCATCACCTGCTTGATCAGTTCAGGCGGGCAGAGGGAGCCGGACATGATGCCCTTGTGGAGGGACTTTATCATAAGTGGCTGATATTTCTTGAATTGCGGATGGTTCAAGATGGCGATGTACATTGTCGGAACACCATAAACAGCCGTCGCATGCGCGGTCGCGATGGAATACATCACGACCAACGGATCGAACTGCTCGATCATGACGGCCGTCGCGCCATGCGTCAGAATCGCCATGACGCCGAGCACGCAGCCGAAACAATGGAACAGCGGCACAGGCAGGCAAACGCGTTCGTTTTTATCCGCGTCGAATTCGAAGAACTGCCGTTCGCCGATGTAGAAACCGTTGTTCAGGATGCCTTTATGCGTCAGCATGACGCCTTTCGGGAAGCCTGTCGTGCCAGACGTGTACTGCATGTTCACCATATCTGTATTGGAGGTGTCCTTCTTGGCCGCCGCCAGCCGTTCGTCCAGATCTTGGCTGCAGCAATAGCCCAGCTGGATCAGTTCGGACGATGTGTACATGCCCGTGTGTTTCTCCTGTCCAAGATAGACGACGTTTTTCAGCCGCGGGAAGCGTTTGCTCACGAGCATGCCACGCGTCGTCGTAAGCAATTCGGGGACAAGCTCATAGACGGTGTCAATGTAGCTGACGTCGCGCAGGCCGTCCACGATGGCCAGCGTGTGCATGTCCGACTGCTTCACAAGATATTCCAACTCATGCTTTTTGTAATTCGTGTTGATCGTCACGAGAACCGCGCCGATTTTCGCCGTCGCAAACATAAGCGTCAGCCATTCTGGCACATTTCGCGCCCACACGCCGACATGGCTTCCCTTCGTTACGCCAATGGCCATTAAACCCTTTGCCATCAAGTCTGTACGAATGTCAAAATCTTTGTATGTCCATGTCAGATCGCGATCCGGATACATGATGAACGGATGGTTCGGACGGTCTTTCACCTGCATGGCGAATACGTCGCCGATCGTTTCCGTCTCGAAACGGAGCGGAGAAATCTCATGGCGAATTAGGCCTATCTCTTTCTCTAGCAATTCGATACGTTCAAGATCGTTTTCCGCCGCCGCTTCGTCGATCTTCCCGCGCAGCAACTTGCATTTCTGGTCGAGCAGCCGTCTGGTCATCATGCGCATGTGATCTTCGTCACGCGCGACCTGCTTGGCCTTGCCGTTCCATCCGTCACGGTCCCAATCAAGTACTTCCTGACGGCGTTCCAATTCCTCCAGACGCTCTTCGATTTCTTCCGTCTTCTGTTTTGTTTTATTCGTCTTCAGCTTGGATTCCAAAGACTTACGCTCTTTGTCAATCACCTGTTGGCGTTCGTCCAAATCGGCTTTTTCGCTGTCCATCGCGAGTTTGGCCACATCGACCTTTTCCTGCTCCGCCTTCAGCCACGCCTTGACGTCTTTTACTAATTGTTTATAATGGTCGTTTATCTGTTCGACTGCGGTTGTGCTTTTCGTTTTCATAAGTGCTTCTCCCTCAGTCCTCTTTTTCCACGTTGAATGTGAATGGCGTATAGACGACGGTGATGGTTTTCGTCCCGTCTTCCATGGTCTGGATGTGGTGCGGAATCGTCGTGTCCAGATAAATCGATTCGCCTTTGCCGATGATATACGGTTTTTCAGTGCTTCCGATGAAGATTTTGATCTTGCCTTCCAACACGTAGCAGAACTCTTCGCCTTCGCGAGTCTCCAGTTCGAACTCATCCTCCGTCGTGGCGTTTCCTTCGATGAAGAACGGTTCCATGTTGCGGTTGCTCATGTTGATGGCGAGGAAGTGATGCGTCAAGTTGCCGATCATCAACGTCTTAGCTTGATCTTTATCCTCTAAGTCCGCCTTGCGGAACACAGCGTAATTTCGTAGCAAACCGTTCGTGATGATGGTCCATAGCCGCACGCCCAACGCCTGCGTGATACGCGTCAACGGCATTAATGACGTAATCTGTCCGCCTTCTTCAATCGATGTGATGACGTTCTCCTTAAGTCCCGTCCGACGAGAGACTTCCGCAACGTCCAGCTTCATCATTTGGCGTAGCCGCGTCAGCGTTTTGCCGAAGCGATTGTTCATGTTCAGCTGCTTGATGGACAACGTATCCTCCAGCGGCGGCGCATACACGACGGCCAGAATGTCCGTCTTTTTGATTGGCTTGCCCTGCGCGTCGTGGTCGTTCGAGAAGATATGATGCGGCAGATAGCCGTGGTAGTAGATCGAATCGCCTTCGTCCAGCATAATCGTCTCGTTGCCGACCTGCGCTACGAGCCGTCCTTTCATGACGTAGATGAACTCCTCACCCGCGTGGCGTTCCAGCCGTTTCTTGCGGAACTCATTGTCGTTCATCAACTTGTCGATTTCCGTCGGCGTGCCCATTTCGATGATGTACGGCTCCATGCTCACGCCGGATTTGTTCATCGACAGCGGATGATACGTCAATTTTTCATCGTCGTCACCGAACGCGACTTCGTCCTTCACCATCAAACGACGGCAAATTGCCGGTCGCAGATTTTCGATTTTCGAACTGTCGCCATCCAAAAACGTACCCAAACGCACGTTCAGCGTGCGGGAGATGAACAGTAACGGCGTCAATGATGGAACACCTTTTCCTTTCAGAATCAACGAAACCTGCTTGCGGATTCGCGCGATTTCCGTTTCGTCCAAACCTTCAAGAATCAACGTGACACGCTCCCGAATCTTGCGAAGGTCGCCGTCTTCCTCGTCATTGCTCTTAATTGGCTTGTTTGCAAGGACATCGTCGATCATCGAAATGATGTCCTTCGACGTAAGGCCGCGCATCAGCAGAAAACGCTCGATGGATTCTTTTAGCCGTTCGCCGACTTTCTTCGGTTTCTGCTTGCTCGTGGACGTGTCAGTACTGTCAGACATGTTGTTGTTCCTTTGGTATATTTTTCAAAAAAAAACCGCCAGTTCCCTTACAGGGCACCGGCGGTATTAAGGCAGTCACGACTAGGCGACCGGCTTAAAATCGCCGGCGCTCCGCAACAACAGATAGAATTTCTTCTCGTTTTCGATCATGGATGTTTTTCAGGCTCTTTTTACACAAAAAACCAAAGCAGTTTCGCTTCAAACATTTAATTTAATGCTTTAAGTGCATTTATCAAATCATAAAATGAGAATTTTGCCAATATTGGATTATATTTCCATATTGCGTTTTATTGTCCCGTATAGTCTCTGTTCAATTTGTTGGTCTGCAAAATGAAAAAAATCCTACTTGGCGATGAAGCCTATGCACAAGGCGTCTTGGATGCCGGCCTCTCCGGCTGCTACGCCTATCCCGGAACTCCTTCCACGGAGATCATGGAATACGTTCAAAATTCCAAACTTGCGGCGGAACGCAACATCCACCGCGAATGGTCGTCCAATGAAAAGACCGCCATGGAAGAAGCCCTCGGCGTCTCCTATGCGGGAAAACGCGCCATCGTTTGCATGAAACACGTCGGTTTGAATGTCGCGGGCGACGGTTTCGTCAATTCCGCCGTCACGGGAACAAACGGCGGCCTGCTCGTTACCGTTGCGGACGATCCGTCCATGCATTCTTCCCAAAATGAACAGGACTCCCGCTTCTATGCGCAGTTCGCCATGATCCCCTGCATTGAGCCGTCCTCCCAGCAGGAATGCTACGATTTGGCCAAATACGCTTTCGAACTTTCCGAAAAGAATGAAATTCCCGTGCTTATTCGCCTGACAACGCGGCTGTCTCATTCCCGTTCCAATATCGAAACGGCTGATGCGCCGTCTGCCATGAACGATCTTCATGCGCCAAACAACCCGCGCCGCTTCGTCCTCCTGCCCGCCATCGCGAAAGGCAACGTCAAAAAACTCTGCGAAAAGCAGGCCGATTTCGCGAAGCTCTCCGAAGAATCGCCGTTCAACAAATTGACCGATGGCGCGGATACATCCCTCGGCATCGTCGCGACGGGCATCGCATACAACTACGTCATGGAAGCCTTCGGCGGCAACTGCCCGCATCCAATTCTCAAGATCTCCCAATACCCCCTGCCGAAGAAGCAACTTTCTACCTTATTAAATAAATGCGACAAAATCATGGTCGTGGAAGAGGGCGCCCCGTTCGTCGAATCACAGCTTCGCGGCCCGTTGGAAGACCCGCGCATCATGGGGCGCCTGACCGGTCATCTGCCGCGCACGGGCGAACTCAATCCGTATCTTGTCGCGAAAGCGTTTGATTTGAAGGTCGCGGAACCCCCTGCGATTCCGGATCTTGTGAAAGTCCGTCCGCCGCGTCTTTGCGACGGCTGCCCGCACGTCAGCTCCTACAACGCGTTGAAGGAAGCCATTGGTAAATTCGCAGATCCGCGCGTTTTCGGTGACATCGGTTGCTACACGCTCGGCGCGCTGCCGCCCTTCCAGGCGATTTCGTCCTGCGTTGACATGGGCGCTTCCGTCACGATGGCGAAAGGCGCCGCGGACGCAGGCATCCATCCGGCCGTCGCCGTCATCGGCGATTCCACGTTCACGCATTCTGGCATGACAGGCATTCTTGATGCCGTTTGGGAAAACGCCAACATCACCGTCATGATTCTCGACAACGGCACAACAGGCATGACGGGCGGCCAAACCTCCATCGGCGCAGGCCGTCTCGAAACGATCTGCGCAGGCTTGGGCGTCAATCCGGATCACATCAAAGTCATCACGCCGTTGCCGCAAAAGCACGCTGAAAACGTCGAAACCATCACGGCGGAACTCAACTACGATGGCCTTTCGGTCATCGTCTGCCGCCGCGAATGCATCCAAACGCTCCGCCGGAAAAAGTAGGAAGTGCCGCGCGGCGTCCCGCCTGCGGCCAAGGAGGTGCCGCCCGGCGTCCCGCCTGCGGCTGTAACGACGGCGTCTCGCCGTTGGCTGAAAAACAAAAAAAACCTATATATATATTAAGGTATAGAGATCATGAAAAAAGACATCATTCTTGCAGGCGTCGGCGGGCAGGGCATCCTGACCATCGCCACGATCATCGCGCAGACCGCCCTGAAGGCCGGCCTCAACGTCAGGCAGCCTGAAGTCCACGGCAT
>JAEEGK010026451.1_pt1 | contig 11808 bp, 7 predicted proteins | sample 8958771 | NCBI WGS metagenome assembly JAEEGK01 (sample SAMN16246547, study PRJNA631951) | gut metagenome | biome: gut microbiome; feature: rumen; material: SC-attached | host: Bos | place: Iran: Karaj | collected 2018-10 | reverse complement strand
AATCCCCAATCCCCAATCCCCAATCCCCAATCCCCAATTTCAAGGTAATATATTCATATTAATTTTTTATTTTGTCAAATATAGAATTAATGAATTAAAAAATCAAAAAAAACAAAACATATTAAAAAAATATATAAAACAATAATAAAATAAAAAAAATACAATAAAATAAAATAAAAAAAATAAAATAAACAATCAATTAATTCAATTAAAAAAACCATAAAATATTATAAACATCATCTATAAAAAGCCATTATTAAATATTCCTAAGAGAAACATTCTATTTTCATTTCTACCATCTTTGTTCCAATAACTTCTTAATATTTTTTATTTATTTTATCTTCCTTTTTATTTTTAACAATCCAATTTCATAAGTTAATTAACAGTACAAAGCTTATAATTTCCAAAGAGAAGAATACTTTTTTTTAAAACTGATTTAATGCCTTTTTCCTCATATTTTATCCCTATGAAATAAGAAGCTCCAATAGAAAAATGAGTTTTAACACTTTCATAACTCTTAGGGAAAATTATCTTTCTTTCTTTTCTTAATAATTTTCTCATTGTAATTTATAAATTCTAATTCCTTGGAAAATGAATATGAACAAAAAGAATAATTTTCACTTGATTTTTATTTTTTCAAGTATACTTTCTTATTCACAACTCTAGGTTATGGTAAAATTTTCTTTTTATATATATAAGAATAGGATATGATATTTGTCAAATTTTTTTTCATTTAATTTTAAAGATTCTATGTCTTTTGAAATAGACTATATTATGAGTAAATTTCATATATTATATTTGATTATAATATTTTGAATATGTTTTTTAATGAAAATGATAATATTTTATTATTATTCGGTTAAAGACTAATTTTGCCATATTATTTTTTTATTTGAATTTATTTTACATATTTATTTTTTTTCTGAAAATATATTTTAATTTTTTCTTTACTTAAGAAAAATGAAGTTTATTCCTTTTATTCTATTTAATTTAATATCCATTAAATTATGTTTACAAGAATTAGATATTACAGATGAAGATGGAGTCAAAACAGTTTTAATATGTTATTCAAATGATAAACAATGTTTTAACCAAATTTTAGATATTAATTCCCCTTTTACTTGGGTTGCCTCAAAAGACAATCCTAATCCATTTATTTTAAAAAAATTCGAAGAAAAAACATACGGAGTAAACATAATATCTTCAAATATAATATTACAATATGAAAAAGGAAAAAAAATTCAAGGAAAACAACTTCAATCTACAATATATGTATCAAGAAAAACAATTTATACTTTCCCTTATATAACAGCATATAATTCAACTGATTTTGGTAATATTACTGGAGTTTTTGGTTTAGGATATCCTTATTCAAATATCTCTAAAACTTATTCTATGTTTCAAAATTTATATAAATTTGGTTATATAAAACAAAGAGTATTTTCTATTGTTTTTGAAAAATATAAAAGAGGTAATTTATACTTAGGACAAATTCATAGAGATGTTCCTATTGAAAAATATTCTAATTGTAGTCTTGATTTAGAAGCTATTCAAAATAGAAATGGTCATTGGTATTGTAGAGTTAAAGGTTTATTATTTGGAAAGTATATTTTCAGTGATAAAAAAATAGAGTTTAATGAGACTTTAAATAAAATTAAATTTGATTATAAAATCACTCAAACTATTTTTCCATTTGAATATGTTCTAAATATTAAACAAGAAATATTTACAACTTTAATAGAAAAAAAAGATTGTAATTTTTCCTTATTAAATGATTATTATACTTTTTCATGTAAAGATAAAAATTATACTCAATTAAAAGATATATCATTAATTTTTGAAGACTTTGGATTATATATACCAAAAGAAGAATTATTAACTTATAATATTAAATCAAAATCATATGAATTTCTAATTTATTCTCAAAGTGAAGCAGATGAATTTACTTTAGGTTCTGATTTACTAAGAAGATTTTATATGATATTTGATATGGATAATAATAAAACTTCATTTTATGATAAAGAAAAAATAATTAAATTTGCTAAAAGTGTTGAAGAAGAAGAAGAAAAGAAAAAAGAAGATATTAAAAAAAAAGAAGAAGAAAAGAAAAAAGAAGAAGAGAGAGAAAAAAGAGAAGAAGAAGAAAGAAAAAAAAAATGAAAATAAATAAACATGTTTTTCATTATATGAAATATTTATATATAAGATAGATTTATTTATATTATTATTATTATTTTTATTGGGGGCAATCAAACATATAATGAAAAAATTAATTATTATTTATTATTAATAATTAATTAATTTTAAAAATTATAAAAAATTATTATAAATTAAATAATGATTATTTTAGAGGAAATATATAAAAATTTAATAAAAGAATTTCATGGACATATTTTAAATATAAAATGTCAATTAACAAAAAAATAAAGTTGTTTAAGGAAAAAAATATTTTTTAAAAAATTATTTAAATTGATTATGATAATAATGGTTAAAGAATTGATAAATAATATAAAAAATCAATTTTTTTCAAAATTAATTAAATAATTATTTCATTCATTTTTTCATTAATTTACCAATAATATAATAATAAATTTATTTATTTATTGAGGAGTTTTCATCAAATAAATTTCTAATTTATAATTTATCACTCTATACAATTGAGATACAAAATTAATTTTTATTTCTTTAGAAAGAATTGGATTATTCAATATTGTCCATTTTCCATTATAATAATTTTCTTTCCTATTACCAATAATTTTAAATCCAACAATTATATCATTAAATTTTTTTTCAAAAATTTTTGATTTCCACATTTGAAAATAAGATGTATCAACAAATATTTTTATTGTTTCTAAATAAATTTTAGGTTTATTACATTCTTGTTGTATTCCTGTATCAAAATTTTCATAATTTTCTTTATTCATAAAATCAAATTTTTGATTTTTCAATTCATTAACCAGTTCAAAATAACATTTTCTCATATCATATTTTTCTTCTATTATTTTAAGAGGTTTTTTCAATTTATTTCTTAATTCTAAACTTAAAATATTTTGGGAACTAATTAAATTTGAATATTCAATAACATTTGAATTTTCTGAATTAATAGTTTTTATCCATTTTTCTTTATCATAATTATGTACATCACCTCCTATTATTTTAATATCATTATAACTATTTTTATTGTTAGAAAAAAAATAATTTTTTACGCCCATACAAAAATCAATTACATTCATTGAATTTTCTTTATTTTGTTTTTCTACTGTTTTCGAATTTTCATTTTTATAAGAAAAAATACCTCCTAAATAAATTTTTAAAGGAATATAAAATCCTGTTCTTTTAAAAATATTTTCTATTTTATTTGCTTTTTCTTCATCAGATTCATCACTTTTTGAAATTTCTTCAAATTCATTAATAAATTTTTCATTAAAAGATAAATCTTCTTCATTTATATTAATTGATAATAATTTATATTTTGTGATTTGATAAATAAAAGAATTTTTTTCTCCAGAAATATTTTTTAATTCTGAGTTAAAAACTAATTCACTAAAAATTTCAGGTAAAAAATTACTACTAAAAAATATTGCACTTATTTTTGATATATTATTTTTATCACTTGTTATTTCTAAATCCTCCTTTTTATTTTCTTTATAAAAAATGATTTTTTCTTTGGGAATTCTTTTTAAACAATTTAAATTTGATTCAATTTCTCCTTTATCGCTACCATTTAATAAACATGGAAAACATGGTTTATTATTAATCAATTCTTCTATTTCATTATCATTTAGTTTTTCTGTTCCTTTTTCATTTTCATTCATTTTATATTATTTGTTTTTAAAATAGTTTTTAAATTATTTAAAAAAATCTTATTTATTAAAAATTTTATAATAAACTAAATGATTAATTATGAATTGGGATTAATCCACAACATAATCTTCTATTAAAAATAATTATTAATAATAAATAATTATATTTATATTTTTATCTTGATTAAAAAAATTGGAACATTTATATTTCTATGATAATTATAGTTCAGATTATTGTTAATTTCAAAAAATATTTTTGTAGAGACTAAAATAACTATTATTATCTAAGAGAATTTAAAATTGTTTGAATGAAATCCAAATCCTATATAAATAATGAATATAAGATATCAAAAATGTTGATTAATCTTTAAATAAAAAAATATAAACATATAATATTTTAAATTTATTGTACTATAAAATTTGAAGAATAAAAAAATAAATTATTTGTTTTTTAATTCTTATTTATACCACTTATTGTTTTTTCATTATTTTCAAATGTTAAATCTAAATAAAAATTTAAAGATAATAATATTATTGAATAAATATATATTAAATTTACATATAAAAAAAATAATAGTAGTTATTATTTATTGTTAATTGAAAATATGGATCACAACAAAAGCAAAAAAAGTATCTGACGATATAGAATGGAAATGAATACTACCATAAATATTAATATTTTATGGTTTAATGAAAATATTAATAATGATGAAAATCAACTTTATTTTAATCGAATGAAAACTTTATTAAAGAATGTGAAAGGATACAATGATTTATTAGATAAAGGTTTTGAAATTTTTATAAAAATAATTTTGAAATAATATATGTAATTGTTAGTGTCAGATTATTTGGAAAATATATTAAAAAAAACAGTAATATTAATAGAATAATAAATTTACCATATACTTATATTTTTACTTCAAATAGTTTTAAAAAAGTATTATTAAAAGAATTACCTGATAGTGAACATATAATCGTTTGAACAATTTGAATTACATGTAAAGTCATTAATATTTAAATAAGTATTTTTACCACACCAAAAAAATTTATTAGTATCTAAACAAAATGTATTTATAGCATTACAATTATCTGGAGATAATATATAATCACAATATGGTATATTATCATTAATTTTAAGTATTTTTCCTACACCACATTCTAAAAATGGTTCATAAACTGGATATGTAGAATATGATCTTGAAAAAATATTTGTCATGAAACTATTTAAATATTGTTCTGTTTGAGGGATATAATCATAATCTGTTATATTTTAATCCATTTGTTATTATATCATAATCATTTGGAAAATCAACTGAGAATAAAAGAGGATAATAATAATTATCTGTTATTGAAACTATATATTCTTTCATTTTTATATATTTTGTTATTATATTTTTTGGAATGTAATCACGGAAAATATTTAGAGTTTGAAGGAAAATTCTTGTATAATTATCACGTGATACATTCATTATAACTTTTACTAAATTTTTCATAAACATTTTAAATCCTTTTTCATTTCTTTTATTTGAAGGATTAGAAAAGAAAATTTCTTTTTGTAGATCATTTTCAACATTATTTAAATAATATTTTTGTAAATCATATGAATAAGCACATCTTACATAATTCCATTTAGAATAACCATTACTATAAGTATAACTAATTTTATTTTGTGCAACATTATACCTACTTAAAATATCATCTCCAAAAACATTTAATAAATTATTTCTATAAGCTTGAGGAAAACAATAAACAGTAATATCAGTATCAGTAGTACTAGTAGCAAAAGAAGAAATAGCAATATGATCTTCAAAAATAATATTAAATCCTTTTGTAAAATCATCAGCACTTTCAACATAAAACCAAAAATCCATAGTATATCTATTTGCTCTTGCAGCAGGAACATTATCGAAAACAACATCAGTTTTAAATATATTAAAATTAAATAATATATCACATCCGGATGCTGTTTTTAATGAATAATACATTGATCCTGCTTCATTACAATTTGGTGCATTTGGTATTTCATTTAATAATCCATAACCATTAAAATCAGATTTTGTTGTAAATTGAACACTTATATCATCATCACCTGTGTTTATTTTTATTCTGTAATCTTTTAATAATCCTTTTGGATCTTCAAATTTAAAATAATGAATTACTTTATCAAAAAATTCATCATCTCTATTAAAAAATACAAATGCTTTATCTGAGGAACAGTCATAACATTTCCATAATCTTAATTCTTTTATGTAAGTTACTCCAAAGTTTGTAGGAGAATTTTCTTCTACTATTAATGTTGTAAGTGATGATGATGGAATGTTCACATCTACTAAATTTTTTTTATAATTTAATAATTGGTTTTCTTTTTGTAGATTAGTTACATAAATTTCATTATTTGGAATATCAACCCCACAAACAACATATCTCCATTTATTATCTTCTGTATTAATTTCAGAATAAGTAAAATATACTTCATTATTACTTGAATCTAAACCAATACAATTAGCTTTATATTTATTTAATACTGAATCATAAGTTATAATAATTTTTATATGACCAGTCCAAGTAATTGTTAATTTTCGAAAATTATTATTAACATAACTTTGAGTTAAAAACCAAAATTCCATTTTAAATTCATCAGTAGGAGAAATTATATTAGAAATAGTACCTGGATTAAATCTTGCAATATCTAATCCATTAGCACTTCCACATATTATATATTTTTTATTAGTATTATCAATATATGAAAATATTAAATTATTTATACTATTAAGTGATTTATTATCACAAGTAGCAACTAAATAATCACAAGTTGTATCCATTCTTTTTAATACTTGTGTTATATCACTACATTTTGATGCATTTTCAACACAAGTTGGAGGATAATTTGCAGTATTATATTTAACAAATTGATTATCTTCACATTTTTGATCTGTATATGTTATATAATCTTCAGTGCATTTTGCATTTGGTTTTATGGTATCTAAATTAGTAATATCTAAATCATCTAAACAATGTTGAGTTGATGTTGGCCATGATGATACTCCTGTTGCAACACCATCTGCATTTGTTATTTTATTTGGGGATATTTTATATTTTAAAGGGAAGGTTTTATATATTAAATTTAATCCATTTATATTTGATGATGAAAAAATACTATTTGAATTATCTTTATGACTTGCATATCCTAATGCATTAATTATAAATGAATTAAATATTGTTAAATCTGTTATATGACCTATCATATATTTTGAAAAAATAAATGAAATGAATTGATATTTTAAATAAGTTGTATGTAAAAATTCTAATGGTGATGAATCAACTGTCATTGAGGCAAAATTTTTTTGAATAGATGAAGGTGCTCTAAAAGCAGCAATTGATATAGGAACCCAAGTTGCAATTTTACTTGCAAAGTCATTAAATTGAAAATGTGGAATATTATTTAAAACTAATTGTAAAGACCCTTTATTTAAATTATATGATAATTTGAAATTTTTAGTGGAATTAAAATAAGCAATATCATAAACATTTTCAGATGTAGAAAGAGTTGCAGCAGTTACATCATTTGTAAAACCATATAATTTCATATAAAAAAATATTGTAATACCTGCAAAATTATTAATTTCTGTTCCAAAATTTAACTTTAATTCATCCCCATTTTTTAAAGGATTTATATAATAATAATAACTATCAAATTGACTATCTAAAGTACATGTTGCACCATTTAAAGCATAATGTTCATTACATTTAAAACAATTATATTTTGAATCACCAAAACATTGTTTACAACCTTCATAACATTCACCAGTCTCTGTTATATTAACAACATTTTTAGTAGAGATTATTTGAGTATTTACTACAAATCTGGGATAATTTATATCATTCCAATTAAAATTAAAACCATAATTATAATTTTGGTCATTATGTGGATTTAAAACTTTTTCATCAAATTCAAAAGTTGCCTTTAAAGTTGGAACAATTTTACATTTGATATCATTATTATTTAAATTTGTAATATCTAAATTATACCAATTAAGTAATCCTTTTGGTATAATATATGAAAATTTATCAAAATCAAATAAAGTATAAGGACCAACATAACTTAAATCCCATAATTTAATATCTTTAATAAACATATCTAACCACATTACATTTGATTCACCACAACAATTTTCATCTATATTACAAAAACATATTTTTCTAATTGTATTTATTCCTGCAACTTGATCTACTTTTGAAAAAGAATTTGCTACTGAAATATTAAATTCTGTATAATCAATATCATTAACTTTAATTGTTCTTGAACTTATTATTAAATGATTCCATCCATAATAATAAATATTAAAGCCTAATTCATGAATTGAAGTAAAACCATTTGTAATTGATTTAAATAAATATTCTTGTTGATCATTATCAAAATAAATTTGATGTGAATCTGACATAAAAATAAATTGTTTTTGTAAAGGTGGATTTGGTTGTGTATGTAAATCAGGATGAAACCATATTTCAACCATAAAATTAGATTTTCCTGTACTACCACTACTTACTAATGGGAAATAAATTGATTTTGTTCTATAAGTACCAGAAAATTGTAATGCACTATTTTCAATATTATAATTATTTTTATTTAAACATTGATAAAATAAAGTATAAAAATTATTATCACATCTAAAATTATTTATATCATCATTATTTATACTAGGACAATAATCAACATTTTCATCACATTTGAAAGAACAAATATCATTTTGAAATGGATTTTCCGTTGTGAGATTTGTTTTGATACTTGGTAATCTCATATAATTTTCTGAAAGACTATTTTGACATTGGGATACGCATTGTTTAATATTATTTGAATAATCATAAAATAAATTATAATTATTTTGACATGCATAAGGTTCATTATCTGTACTACAATATGAAGAAGGACTATCACAAGAATAACTTTCAAGATCTTTTAAATCAGTATTTGTATATCTTTTATTTTTTTCTGAATAAAATTTGATTCTATGGAAATTTTTAGATGGTGCTAAAGATGAAGGGATTAATTGAATTGTTATTGTTGATTGTATTATAACATTTTTATCAGTTGAATAATCTAAAGTAAACTGATTACTATAATCATAAAAGGTAAAAATTGAATTAGTAGAATCTGCTTCAATATCAATATCATTAAAAGGAATTACAAAAAGTAAATATGGAATTTCATATACATTATTAATTTTATGCATATTAAAATAATTTGGATTATTAATATGATTATCAATATACTCTGAATAACAATTAAAATTTCTTATATATATATCAGTATTAATATATTGAAAACCTTGAACTATTAAAATTCCTTTTTCAAATTTTCTATAAAATGTTCTTTGATAAGTTTCATATGTAATAGAATTATCTAAAAAAGGTTTAGGGAAAGAAATATCTCTTTCATTTCCATCAACATGCTTTTTTTTATGTGTATAACTAAATCCTGCTCTAACAAAAAACCATTTTGATTCTTTATTTGTATAAGTTTTTGTTACACTTTCATAATTTGGATATATATTTGAATAATAAGTTTTAAATGAATTAATATTTGCTATATTTTTTGAATAAGGATAAAGATTATCTAATGGAATTAAAGTTATATCTATATCATTTATATTAATTTCATTATGATGAATTATAAGTGTGAAAAATTTTTGAAATACAAATGAAGAAAATGAAGTTTGTAAATTTGAATCAGTCATTTTTTGAGGATTAACAACAAAAATCCAAAATTCAACAGTTCCTCTATAATTAAGAAATAATGGAATTGATATTTGAAAATTTTTAAAATTTTTTAATGAAATAAATTCATGTATACATTTTGTTTTATCTTTATAATAATTATTTGTGTACCATGAAGGAGAGGTTGAAGTTGGGTAACAACTCATACAATGATTTGGCATTGAGTCAAAACAAGTTCTACATCTTATATCACATTCCTTACATAAATAAAGACTATTTGTTGCATCACAAAAAGCTCCTTGAACACATCCTCTTAAATTACAAAATCCTTTTATTGGATTATTGTAATCATAACATCCATTCTGAGTATGATCATTATTAGTATAATGAAGTTGACAATAATAGCCACTATGACATCCATAATTATAACAATAATTCATTGAATCTCCAGATAAACTCAATTTATATTTAAACATTTCAGCCCTAAATACAACACTATTAATATATATAAAAGTTGTAGTATCTGAAAAACCTTCCTTAATAATAGTATGATTAAAATTGTGAAAATAAATATATCCTTTTGAACTCATTGTTTCTTCAAATATTTTATCATTTTCTTTATTTTGATTTATATATATTATATGAGTTTTATTCCATTTTATAGTATAATTTAAAGTACTATGTGCATAAATTGTTATATTGTGTTTAGTATTCTCATTACAATTTGAATAATAATAATTACTACATGTATTAACTTCCGTCAATATATTATCATCAAATGTATTAGCAAATCTTATAATAACAGAATAACTTGTTTCATCATTACTATTTCTATATTGCCATACTGCAAAATTATTAAATGTCTGATTAAAATTACATACTTTACTAAGTAAACCAACTAAATTTGTGCTGGTAACATTAATATCATATAAATCTGTAATATGAATATCTTTACTAGTATATGTATACTTATCATCATCCCTCCATGAACATCTTAATTGATCATAATAAAGTCCAGAATATTCATCAACATATCCATTATTAGCAGCCCAAGCAGCTGTAATATAATGATATTTTTCTAAAGGATAAGTATTTTCATTTTGAAAATAATCGTCATATTCTAAATAATCTCCTGGAGTCCCTTTTTTATAAGTTGTAAATAAATCATTGGTTTGGGTATTTATTTTTGGAAGGATTATTATTTTTATTATTAATATAATTTTAATAGATGAAAAAATTGACATTTTTTTTATTCAATTTTTACTTTTCCGAAATTTATTTTCGAAATAAAATATAATATTTATCAAAAAAACTATTCAAAATTTTTTATTAAATAATTAAAAATTTAAAAAATAATTATCGAATAATAATCCTTAAAAATCTTAATCTATAAAATAAAATAAAAATGGATTTTTTTAACAAAGGGAATTTTGAATTTAAAGGAATGGAAGATTTTATAAATCAAATAAATAAAAAAGGGAATAATGATAATAATGATTTTGATTTAGGTGATATAGATGATCCAGAATTAAAACAAATGATGATGGGAAAAAAAAAAGATGGAAATGACATTGATATGGATTTAGAAGATTTAGAAAATAGTATTAAAAAAGAAGAAGAAGAAGAAAAAAAAAATAAAAATAATATTCAAAATAAGAATCAAAATAATTTTCAAAATTCAAATTTATATAATCAAAATAATCCTCAACCAAATCAATTTCAACAACCTATGATTTCTAACCAACAGGATAATAAAAATATTAATTTAGATAGATATATATCAAATAATAATGATGAAAATGAATTATTAGATTTTTTAAATGATCAACCAGCTGGAAGTAATAATAATAATAATAATAATTATAATAATAATAATAATTATAATAATAATTATAATAATAATAATAATAATATAAAAAATTTGAATCAACAATCACAAATTAATAATGGAAATAATTTTAATCAATATGGACAACAAAATCAATATAAGAATGATAACAATGGATTTAATTTATTTCAAAATAATCCAATACAACAACAACCTCAAAATAATTTTTCTAATTATAATTCTAATAATAATTATAATATGTTTAATCAATTTCAACCAGAAAAAAACAACCCAAAAAATGAAGATGACCTTTTTAATTTTCTCAATAGTAATATGAATGATTTAAAAATAAATAATGATAATATTCCAAATAATAACCCATCAATAAATAATAATAAAATGCCTGATAAAAAAGTAGAAAATGTTCCATTAAATAATCCATCAATAAATAATAATAAAATG
>JAEEGK010026450.1_pt1 | contig 11808 bp, 8 predicted proteins | sample 8958771 | NCBI WGS metagenome assembly JAEEGK01 (sample SAMN16246547, study PRJNA631951) | gut metagenome | biome: gut microbiome; feature: rumen; material: SC-attached | host: Bos | place: Iran: Karaj | collected 2018-10 | reverse complement strand
TGAACACATATTGCATATTCATAACAGTATTCAAGTTAAGGAGCCGTTAATAACAGGACATGCATCGGGGTATGATAAGTATGGAGTATCTATCAATAACATTAATATCGAAAAGTCAACCCAGTATATTGCTATTGAATTGAATAAGCTTAGAAAGCCGGTAGATAATATCATTAATAGAAATCGAACATTCTTTGATTCTTTAGGAACTATAAATTACATTGTGGTTTTCGGCCATTCCTTATCATTCATAGATCGTCTTTATTTTACAGAAGTTTTTTATCATGTGAAAGATGGAGCTAAATGGTATTTTGTTGTAATTGACGAAGAAGCTAAAAAGAATGTAGAGATAATAGTTAACGGATACAATGAGTCACTAAACAAACAAATAGGAGGATATCAATATAGAAACAAAATGAAAATAGAGAATTGCAGTTATATACAAGTAGAAAACAAATAAGTTATGGTTATGAAAAGGTTATACATGATTATTGTTTCATTCATTCTTCTTTGTAATAATGCTTTAGGGCAGAAGACAATCAAGATGGAGAAAGAAGGAGGTATTTACAAAATCTCATGTAAAGTAAACGGTGCCCCAATGAAAATGTATTTTGACACTGGGGCTTCTACTGTTTCTATTTCAAAAGCAACGGCGCTTTATTTGCTTGAGAATGATTTGATTGGTCCGCAAGACTATCGTGGGAAAACTAAATCAACTACAGCTGACGGAGCTATATCTGACAAAATGGTTATCAACTTAAGGGACATTGAGATTGCTGGCTTACATCTGCGCGATGTCTTGGCAACAGTAAGCTATTCGCTGAATGCCCCTTTATTGTTAGGACAAACAGCTATTCAGCGTTTGGGTAAGATTTCTCTACAAGGAAATATCTTAACTATCCACACAAATGCATCTGGCCAAAATCAAAACAAACAAGATAGGGCAGAACTTGATAAGAAACTTAGAAATTTGCGTGATACAAGATATTCTAATGATGATTCATCATATGAGATTCTTGAGATAATCGAAAAAATCGAAACAAATTATCAATTGAATGAATTCGAACTATTTTGTAAAACGATGTCTCTTGCCAATGTCTTAAAATATGATGATGCATTATCTGTTGCTCAAATTTGGATAGACAGGTATGCCTCAAATACTGATAGCATAGATTGGAAAATGAGAGTGTACTTTATTGCTGCTGAAGCAAATATGATTAGCGAGAATGGAAATAAGGAGAAAGGAATGGAATACTTAAGACGTTGTGAGAATTATTGGAGAAAAATTACTAACGAAACTTCAAGCTTTTACTGGGCAAATGTACCTAATCTTATGGGAAGTTATTGTGAATATAAAAATAATGGATTTCGGGATGCCATTTATGTTGCAAAGGAGTCATTAAGGAATCTGTTGAGAATAGATAATCTTTCTTTAAGTGACATAAATAGTAACAGATGTAAGAATTGGAAATATGATGTTGCTCTTTATTGGTTATTGTTTTCCTATTCTAGACAGATTTTCTGGAATATAGATAATAATATTCAAATAACTGAATATGATATAAAGATATTAACGAACGTCAATATCCTGGCCGCAAAAGTTGGAATTGACCAAGCTATTGACTTCCTAAGAGAAAAAAACATTGATTATAATCGGGCACTAACTAGAGATGAACTGAATATGATAGGAATAGATTAGCTGCGATTTTCACTTCGCAATAATTATTACATTATGTAAGATTATGTAGGAAATGAACAAAAACCGTAAGCGAATAAGAGAATCTAAATAATGGAGAAAAAACAAATCATATGGATACAGATTCTAAAACATCAGAGCATAATAAGGAACAATCTAAAAAGTTATTCAAGATGCTTTCTAACGTTTCGAAAATGAATGAAGAAACTGAAAGAATAAAATATGTGGAAGAACAAATACAGGCTGAAAAGAAAAGGCAGAGGGCGGCAATATATGCAAATAACAAAATGACCCTTGCAAAGTTTCTTAAAATAATTTATCGATCTTTCTTTTCTCGAGCAGGTATATTAGAGTTAGTGGTATTTTTAGCTGCAATTGTTGGATACAATTACTCCAAAGAACTTGGATTCGCCTTTCTATTTGTAGCATTGATAACATACCCATGGATGCTGTCAGATTATTTGGAAAAGGAAGAGGCAAGTCAAATCATCGGTAATCCATATAACTTGAAGAAAATTCAATTGTTTTTTGCCAAAATAGTCTTGTTTGAGTCCATGTTTTATTCACATGCTGGAGTTTTGTTCGTTTGCTTATTGTCTTGGAGTTATGTGGAATCAAAAGCTGTTAATAGTAATAAGGACGTTATATATTTTTCAAACTTCGTGGCTATTTGTTCCTTCATATACATTCTATACAAATATAGGAAAAAGAGGGATGAATATCTTCATTAATTCATGAGGAATTGTAGTCACGGGGACAGGCTCCTAGGCAGGGGCGCAATGGGGTCAGGCACCTATGCGCCCTTTTGCTTGGGAGAAGGCTAAAGGAAAGGCCGCTCTTGCAGTAAACACAGAACTACTCGAAGCCAATTGGCAGACGGGTAGATACATCGGGCGCAATGGGGTCAGGCACCTTTGCGCCCTTTTGTCACTTTTTTAGTTGAAAATTTGGTCGTTTGGATTAAAATGCTTACCTTTGTGCTGTTAATTCAAATTTAATACGTATGGCACGACCACTAAGAGAAATCAGTTCCACAGGAATCTATCATGTAATGCTACGAGGCATTAACAGACAAATCATCTTCGAACATCCCGTCGATTATCGGAAATTTATCGATCTGCTTTGCCTTATGGTGTCTCCATCAGATGAGTTAGGCAGGTCTTTGCCGTCTCTCTGTCGAATCTATGCGTACTGCCTTATGCCGAATCATGTACACATGATCATTCAGGAGAAAAGCGAGAACCTGTCAACTGTTATTCATCGAATAGCAACAGTGAAACCTATGGTCTTAGGCATCCATGCGACCTTCAACTTTACACCAAGGAGCGCCGTAATGAAATCTTGCAGGCCACTAAGGAATTTGGGGCCAGTATCAAGCAGTTGTCACGTCTTACAGGTATTGGTGAAAAGATCATTCGCAATGCAAAAGGGCGCAATGGTGCCTGACCCCATTGCGCCCCAATATATCAATTCGAGTATAAAAAATTACAATTTCTATTGATTTATACCCAATGTGATATAGTTTGTCTGTAGCAAATATTGGTTAACAATGAAATATGGAAGAGAAGTTCTAAAAGATTTCTTTTGTTACGTGCTAACTCTTGCAAATTATAGAAAAACTAATACCTGTAAGTCTCTCGATCTGTCAGATTTTGCAAAAATCCAACATAAAGTTAATAAAAGTTTGGTTCATCGGAAAAAAATAGTTATCTTTGCACCAAACTGAAATAATAAATTATAGCTGGAGGACAATGAAAAAGATGATGCATTGGTTGATGGCTGCTGCCCTCATCTGCGGCGCAAGTGTATTCACGGCATGTACGACGTATATCGCCGACAACCCCATAGTGAAGGAAGACAGCCACGCGAGGAAAGCACTTCTGATCATTCTCGACGGTTGGGGGATCGGTGACAAAGGCAAGGGTGACGTGATAGAACAGGCTCCCACTCCCTACATGGACTACCTGAATGCCAACTATCCTCACTCCGAGTTGCAGGCTTCGGGAGAGTACGTCGGTCTTCCCGACGGCCAAATGGGCAACTCAGAGACGGGACACCTCAATATCGGTGCCGGGCGCATCGTTTATCAGGATCTGGTGAAGATCAACCGTGCCATTGCTGACAACTCCATTCTGGAAAACCCGGAAGTCAAGTCGGCTTACAGCTATGCGAAGGCTAACGGCAAGAGCGTTCACCTCATGGGCCTGACATCCACTGGCGGCGTCCACTCGTCATTCGACCACCTCTTGAAACTCATCGACATCGCCAAGATGTATGGCATCGAGAACTGCTACCTGCATTGCTTCATGGACGGCCGTGATACCGATCCCAGATCGGGTAAAGGCTTCATCGCCAACTTGCAGAACTACGTGGATGAGGCGGGTGTAGGCGCTATCGCATCGGTTATTGGCCGTTTCTACGCCATGGACCGCGACAACCGCTGGGACCGCATCAAGGTGGCCTACGACCTACTCGTAGACGGCAAGGGTCGCGAGGTGGATGATATGGTGGAAGGCGTGCAGTCATGCTACGATTCGCACACGGAGGAGCACAAGAACACCGACGAGTTCATGGAGCCGCTCGTCAACAGCCGCGTCGACGGCCGCATCAAGGAAGGTGATGTTGTCATCTTTTTCAATTTCCGCAACGACCGCGCAAGGGAACTGACCATCGTGCTCACGCAGAAGGACATGAAAGAGCAGGGTATGAAGACCATCCCCCATCTCCAGTACTACTGCATGACACCATACGACGCTTCCTTCACAGATCTACACATCCTCTTCCCTAAGGAGAACGTGGAGAACACCCTCGGCGAATATATCGCCAGCAAGGGCTTGAAGCAGTTGCACGTCGCTGAGACTGAGAAATATGCACACGTGACCTTCTTCATCAACGGGGGGCGTGAAGAACCATTCGAAGGTGAAGACCGCATCTTGGTGAACTCCCCAAAGGTGATGACCTACGACATGAAGCCCGAGATGTCGGCCTTCGAAGTGAAGGATAAACTGGTCGAGGCGCTCAAAACTGACCGGTACGACTGGATTGTGGCGAATTTCGCTAACAGCGACATGGTGGGTCATACGGGTGTCTATACGGCCATCGAATCTGCCGTGAAGGTGGTTGACCAGTGCGTGAATGAGGTGGTAGAAACAGCGAAGGAGATGGGTTATGAAACTGTCATCATCGCTGACCACGGCAACGCAGACCATGCCCTCAATGCAGACGGCACTCCTAACACGGCGCACTCAGTCAACCCGGTTCCTTTCATCTACGTGACAGAGAACAAGACTGTGAAGGTGCAGAACGGAATCTTGGCAGACGTAGCTCCTTCCATCCTCCACATCATGGGCCTGGAACAACCCAGGGAGATGACAGGCAAGTGTCTCATCAGCGAATAACCCTGAGTTCACGCAGAGTGTCCTGACCGCCTTCATTCAGAAAACCGCGCAGACCGTTTTACTTAATCGTATCTTTGTATCCGTATTGTTAAACTAATTATTCTGACAATGATCAAAAAACTATTTCTTGTTATGGCTCTATTAGGATTGTTTTCTGTCTGCAATGGGCAGGAGAATGCAGAACAGCCAGCAACTATGCCGCAGGGGAAACTGCTGCGCGTGAAGTATGACTTCAACGGCATGAGGATGGCCGAGAATCGTGACTTCGACCTTAAACGAAGTGCAGAGACTGGCAAAAGCGAATTCAGGTTCAAACATAGTAGCAGCGAAGTTATCATAGACGGTGTAGCCGATTCGCTCTTCACCGCTGCTTGTCGTATTATAGAGGAAGAGCACATGTTTGAATATAGTAGCTATTACGGCTTGTCACCCGAACTTGAGAAAGGGATGCTTGACGGCTTCAGATGGAGTTTCGATGCCTACTTTGAGAATGGTGAGCGTATCTCGTCGTCAGGACGTCATGTCATGCCTGATGGCGATGGGTTGCGCAGAATCGAGAGACTGCTCAATCATGCCGCCGAGGCTGCTATAAATATGACCTTAGACAGGCATAAAGATTGAGTTATGCAAGACAATAATAAGGAACAATTTCCGATTGTAGACGAGGAGGGACGAGTAGTCGGGACGGCCACAAGGGGTGAGTGCCACAACGGTTCAAAGTTGTTGCATCCTGTGGGGGAATGCCCCTGAAGACCGTGATATTATCCGTCTTTCTGCCGACAAAAGTACCGTTGATGCACTTCACGGCCAGCGACTGGTCATAATGACCATCGGTAATCGGCTTGTTCTCGCCGCCGTACATCTCTTTCAGTTTCTCTCTAATCTCATGTAGTTCCATAGACTTGTCCGCTTTTAGTTATTGGATATGACTCACGGGGCTGCCCCCGTGAGTCATATATACTATTTTGCCATATAGGCTGCAATACGCTTAGCCACGTTCTCCTTGAGGTTGCTGTAGAAGAACGAGTAGTCGTTTTCGTGGAAGCTGGCTGGTCCGAAGAATTCGGCCCCCTCGGTGACGGGAGCTGTCGTGTTAGTCACGATTACGCCGCGGGCGAGGTTTATCTGTGCATCGACGCCGAGGTCGACGAACTCACGTTCGCCTGTTTCTTTGTTATGCACGAGCGAACCCTTGTTCTCGCTGGCGGATGCGTAGGTTTCGTCGAGCTTCCAGTTCAGCGGGTTGATGCTCATAGCACCCGGCAGCACCACGACGTTCCTGGCGTTCTCCTCTATGTTCTTGGGGCCCTCGGTGTTATAGCTGACGATGACACCCGTGTCGCTCTCGCCTGTCGCGAACTTCAGGTATGGATATTGCTCGAGATCGTCTTTCGTGATGGAGAAGCCAATGGGATAGGCGGCTACCATGCGCTTATAATAGTCCTGATGTTCCTTGAAATAGTTTTTCAACACATACCTGACCATGGCCGAACCCTGGCTGTGGCCCGCAATGATGAACGGCCGACCGTTGTTGCAGTTCTCAAAGTAGTAGTCGAGTGCGGCTTTGATGTCAGTATAGGATAAACCTGCAAGTGCTGGCTCAATACTTCCATATTTCTTTGAAACTTCTCCAGCATACTTCATGCCAACCTGACGGTACCACGGCACAAACACGTTGCAAGACTCGTCAAATACGGTTGCATTCGTCTCATATTCACCCAGCGCACGCAGAATCATCTCGGGGTTGTCGATCGGTACGTAATTGGAGGCACCATCGTCGAAACTCGACTCAATGTACGAAGTTGAGTAGATGTAGATAGCATCAACGTCTTTGGTGATTTCCGGAAACGCAAGCCAGTTGACATCATCGCTGTAATCGATAGTCTCCGGCTGTACTCTCGTCATCTGGAATGAAGCTGTGTAAGTCGAACCGTCCTCGCGAACACGCAGGGCCGTTGCTTTCATCACATCATCCTTGATGCTTTCAATTTCCCACCACTCACGCAGTTCCTCGCTGTTTTTTGTATCCTGCCAGCGGGTGCAGAGCAATGTGCCATCGACGAAGTAGTCTGCCAGGTAGTGGGGAGCTTCTACCCACTTGTTGTCCACCAAGTCGTAGAATGCGTAGTTGCCGGCGGCCATACATTCCCAACGGTGTACCTCATCGTTAGTTGGGTCACCCAAATCTCTGGTCACCTTGCCTTCCCATGTGCCAAGGAAAGCTGACTCATAGTCTTTTGTCACGCGTTCCCAGCGCTCCTCATCATAGACCTCCTTATGGGCCTCTTTGCCATCCACAAGGACAGTCCAGTCGGAACTCAGCACCATATCCTCATCTGTAATGGAGTAAACGACAACATTCAGCACATGTGTGATGTGGTCATCTTCCTTCGCTGTAATGACCATTTTGTTTCCGTCGATCTTGACGTCGGCCTCCACATCGACGTTCCACGACTCGCTGTAGAAGTCAGAAAGGCTGCCGGATGCCTTCGTAGGTGAATCGAATGTGACAACTGCCTTCAAATTGGTTGGACACGCTTCGCCGTCCAGTTCGGCAACCATCCATTTGCCGACGATTTTCTCAGCAAGGTTGAGGTCCGGCTGGGGAACAGGCGCGGGGTTGTCTTCGTTCGACGAGCACGCCATAAATAAACTTGTGCCGCAAATAAGGATGGCGGCAAGCATCCACTTTTTCAAATTTCTCATGATTACAATATTTATTTGTTAAACAATAATATTCAAGTTTCGGAATTACGGATGATTCTGCAAAGTTAGTCATTTCGCTTTGAAATCACAATGATCAAAGGGCAATAACCAGTAAGTTTTGATAATTCTGAAGCATTTTTTACGATTCTGAAGTTCTTAGAACTCAAAATATATTCAGTTCCTACTCTTTCATATTACGCATCCACTCAGTCGCAGTCATTCCCATGCTCTGCTTGAAGACAGCATTAAATGTACTGTAACTGCGGAAACCACTCTGGAGAGCCAGTTGCTGGACCATGATAGGCTGATGGGTAGCAACAGTCTCATGGTAGAGTTTAATAAAATGCTGGATGCGCAGTCCGTTGATGTAGGTATTGTAAGTCATGCCCTGATTGGAGAAATGCTGACTCAGATAAAGACGATTGGTTCCAATAATATGAGCAAGTTGGGAAAGGGATACGTCGTGCTGCAAATAGAGTTGCGGTTCCTCGCAATACAACTTTAGCAATGGCCCGATGTTGTTACGCATGGATAAAGAGTCACTATCTTCCACATCCTCGGAGGCGACCTTTTCTTCTTTTGAATCATTAACGGGGATGCTCAGGTCGCTTAATGTTTCCACTCGCCACAGGAGATAACAGATAAGTACGATGTTGATGACCTCCATAGCATATTCGTATATCAGTTCACCTACATCAAACGAATAGATAGTATATACCAACAAAATGATGGCCAGCACCACGAAGCTCTGCCAAACTTCCTTGTGCTCCAGGTCAGCATAGTTGTCGCGCAACCAGCGTCCGTATTGCCTTATCGCGCGCACCATATTGATGACTAAGCCAAGCCACATCAGCAGGAAATAGACATGCAACACTGGCAGGAGGGCATAACTACGGGTGGCAATGCACCACGCCAATCCAGCAATGAGCGGTGCTACCGCCAAGGCAACAGGCCACAGTGGTCGCCTGCGGTCTTGCAGCATAGCGAGAAATACGACAATCGTCAGAGGAATAACCGTCATGCAGTCGAGCAATCCGGCTATAAAACTGCCCAGCATCATATCGTCGCTTGAGGTGAGAAAACACGTCGGCAGATACCACAAGTGACACAAGGCAATGGCGGCAAAGAAGGCTGCTGTCCAGCGGCGAAGGCGTACTGGCGGGGTAATGCCAGGAGCAAATGCATTACCCCGTCGGAACAGCAGATAACAACTTGCCTGCAAGGCCGTAACTGTCACTACGGCATAAAGCACGATATAGAGCGTATCTTGCCCGATCTGGTCGTACATGACGTGATGGCGTTAATACTCAAAGAATCCAAAGCCGCCGATAGCGGTGAGCATACGCTCCACATAGTCCCACGACGTGGGCGACCAGGCGAAGCCGAGGCGGAAGAGCACCTGCGTGGTATAGTCGTTGTCGCGTTGCACGTCGGCGGTCTTCTGTCCGTGGGCCATATCCTTATAGGCCAGCAGGGCAGCCATCTGCTTGGCTTTCTGCGGGTCTTGTCCGGCCTCGTCCATAGCCTGCTGGAATTCTTCCTGCTCCACAAAGCGGATGCCTCCCGTGACATTGGTAAGTCCTGTGAGTACGTCGCCGAGGAACTGGCTGTGGATGTTATAGGGATGGAACACAGTACACTCCCTCGGGGTGGTGGCCAACAGGACGATGGCATGTGACACCTCATTGATGGGCGAGAACTCCACACGCTTGTTGCGCATCGCATAGGGACAACAGCCAAGCATGTTGTAGATGCGGATGCGGCCCATGAACGAGTTGGTCGAGAAGTTTGCCTGGAACTCACCGTCGGTAGAACGGGCAGCGAGGTTACCCACACGCATGATCTTCGCACGGAGGCCATGCAGGGCAACGGCATCAAGAATCAGCCGCTCGGCCATGTACTTTGAGTAGATGTACTGGTTGCCGAGGTACTGGCCCATATAGAGACGCTGCTCGGTATAGACATCATCTTTGATCTCACCAGCCCACATGCCTCGGGTGCTGGCAGTGGAGATGTGGATGAGGTTGGCGCCTGTCTTGATGCAGAACTCCACACAACGCTGTGCACCGCCAATGTTCACGTCCTCAATCTCCGTGCCCTCTGAGAAGTGCTTCACGATGGCGGCACAATTGAAGACGGTATCCACCTTCAGGTTCTCATCAAAGTCCTGCGTCACATCGCCAAGAATGATGTGCAGTCGTTGACCAAACAGTTCCTTGAAGGAGTTTGCGAAGTAGTAGAACAGCAGGGTTCTCAGGCGACTCTCTGCTTTCTCCTGCGTCTTGCCGCGCACCAGACAGTAGATGTTCTTTGCATCGCTGTCGATGAGGTCGCGCAGGATGTGGATGCCCAGATAGCCTGTAGCACCGGTGATTAGCACATCGCCCAGTTGCTGGCGCTCACCGGAACGGAAGAACCCTAAGGTGTTGCGCTGCAAGAGGTTGTTGATGGCGGTATAGTCGAAGTTGGCAACAGGGTCATCGGCACCAGCGCCGTCATTGACGGCTACGTCTGTAATCAGCTCTGCCAGTTTGCGAGGTGTCGGGTTGGCAAATACATCACCATAGGCAACGTGTAGTCCTGCCTTGTCGGCCTCGATGATGACACGGGTGACGACGAGCGATGTACCACCGAGTTCAAAGAAGTTGTCGGTAGCGCCCACCTGGTCCATCTGCAGGATCTGTGCGAAGATGTCGCAGAACGCTTTCTCTGTATCGTTGGCAGGTGCCACGAAGGCAGAAGTGACGGCAAGCTGCGGCTCTGGCAATGCCTTCACATCGGTCTTGCCATTAGGCGTCATCGGCATTTCTGCCAATTGCAGATAAGCCGTGGGCACCATATACTGCGTCAGGCGCTTGGAGATCTCAGCCTTCAAGGCATCGGGTGCTATCTCATGATCGGCCGTGTAGTAGGCACAGAGGTGTTCCTTGTCATTCAACTTGCGAATCATGATCACCACCTTCTTCATACCTTCAACGGAGAGCATCACATTCTCAATCTCACCGAGTTCGATACGCAGACCACGCAGCTTGATCTGGTGGTCGGTACGTCCGAGGATAACCACATTGCCATCAGGCAGCCATTTCGCATAATCGCCCGACTTATAGATCCTAACGCCGTGATACTCCACGAAACGTTCGCGGGTCATCTCGTCGAGGTTGTTATAGCCGCGTGCCACACCTCGGCCACCGATATACAATTCTCCAACGACACCTGCAGGCAACTCATTGCCATCGGCATCGACGATAAACTCCTTGACATTCAACTGTGGCTTACCAACAGTCACCATCTGAGCATTCGTCAGTTCCGCATTGTTCGAGGCGACGGTAATCTCCGTAGGACCATAGCAGTTGAAGATACGGGCCTTGGTGACGCTACGCATCTGTTGCAAAAGTGCATCACTGAATTTCTCACCGCCGGCACGACAGATCTTCACCTGTGAGATGGCCTTGCAGAAATCATCGCTCGTAAGCCAGGTCTGCCAACGGGATGGTGTACCTGACACCATATTGATATGCTGCTCCTGAATGAGCTGAGCGAGGTCGAGCGGGTTATTGGCCTGCTCCTCAGTAGCCACAATCAGCGTCTTACCGTTGTAATAAGCCATACCAATATCCTGCAGGGCAGCATCGAACGAGATGGTCGTTACACTGAGTACACGGTCTGCATCCGTCAGTACGCCATTGGCAAAGACATTGGCTGGATGACTGTAGAGATAATTACAGATACCCTCGTGGCGCAGCATGACGCCCTTTGGACGACCTGTAGAACCTGATGTATAGATGAGGTATGCCAGGTCATCGGGAGTAATTGAGAATTGAGAATGGAGAGTTGAGAATGGAGAATTAAGCAATTCTTCAACATTGATGGCCTTGTCGGCAGGCACGCTGTCCATGCGGTCGGCTGTCGTGATGATATAACGGGCCTCACTGTCCTCAAGAATCAGTTTGATGCGGTCTGCGGGATAATCCGGATCGCAAGGGATATAGGCGGCTCCTGCCTTCAACA
>JAEEGK010026446.1_pt1 | contig 11811 bp, 12 predicted proteins | sample 8958771 | NCBI WGS metagenome assembly JAEEGK01 (sample SAMN16246547, study PRJNA631951) | gut metagenome | biome: gut microbiome; feature: rumen; material: SC-attached | host: Bos | place: Iran: Karaj | collected 2018-10 | reverse complement strand
CTCGGGAAGATGCTTCCAGCCTATTTTACGGCCCTTGGAACATAATCCTCAGCCGCGACTATTCCCGTGACCTTGGAATGCACAAAGAAGAACGGTGTCAGCGAAGAAATCGCCGGATTCACCGTCCCTCTTTGCGCGACTATCCATCTCTCAGGAAGTTGCCTTAAGATTACCGCCTGCGCCGTAGCTCTCATGATGATGCAAGGAATGCCTTTCGATTTCTGGATGTTCCTTGGCTTCATAATGATGCTCGGAGTGATGATGGTGGCCGCTCCTGGGGTACCAGGGGGTGCGATAATGGCCGCCCTCGGAGTGCTGGCGGCCATGTTAGGGTTCGGCGAACAGGAGCAGGCGCTGATGATCGCCCTATATATTACTATGGATAATTTCGGTACGGCTTGCAATGTCACCGGTGACGGAGCTATAGCTCTCGTGATGGATAAGTTGTTCCACCGCGGCCGCCAGGGAACCCTGGACCTCCAGGACCACGTCCCTGCTGGCGCTGAATCCGGCTCTCCTGCCAAGTCTTGAACTGCTCCTCGGTCAGGATTTGCTTGAGTTCCGCCTCATAGGCCTCCCTATTAGCCTGGAACTCATTCATCCGCGCGTCATCACGTCCAGCGTCAGGTTTCTTGTCGCGCTTTTTGTCACGCTTCTTGTTTTTCTTGGGATTGTCGGCCTTCTCGTCCTTGTCATTCCCCTGAGCGACATTCTCGTCAGGACGGGGACCTCTTGGTGGCCTTCCCATTCCCGGACCACCGGGGCCACCGGGACCACCCGGGCCGCCTGGGCCGCCAAACATGGCGTTGGGATACTTCTGGTTGAGTTCAAGAAGCTTGGCGCTCTGTTCTTCGTTAAGTCCAAGCTGCTGGGCCATGCGCTCTGTGCGCATCTTGATCATAGTGGCTTCGTCCGGTCGCCCACCTTGGGGTCGCTGACCGAAACCCTGGGCGGCTGCCGCTACTGAAAGCGACAAAGCCGCCGCCGCGATTAACAATGTTTTTTTCATAACCATCTTTATTAAATCCGTTTAACGCTTATTCACATTATCAAATTCTCAGCCAAAAACACACATAATCTCCAGATTTTCAACGAATACCGTTTTTTCTTCAACTAAACCCTTCTTGGAACTTTGCAACCAGGTTTCGCTTTTTTCCCCTCATCTTCGCGTTGTACAAAAACAAGAGATATGGAAAAGGAGAATAAAGAGAGATTGGTGAAGATCATCGCGGCGGCTGTGCTGCTGGCGATCGCGGTTGTGGTTGAAAAGACGACGGATCTGAAGATGTGGCAGTATCTTCTGATATTCCTTGTACCTTACTTGATCGTCGGCGGAGAAACCCTCCTTGAAGCTGGAGAGAAACTCATACACGGAGAACTTCTGGACGAGGATTTCCTGATGAGTGTGGCGACCCTCGGCGCCCTATGCATCGGCTTCCTGCCAGGTGCTGAAAGCCAATTCACGGAAGCTGTATTTGTCATGCTGTTCTTCCAAGTCGGAGAGCTGTTCGAAGACATGGCGGAGGACAGAAGCAGAGAGTCTATAACAAAGCTTATGGACATTAGGCCTGACACGGCAAATGTCGAGAGAGATGGAGCTATTGTTACTGTCGCACCTACGGAAATAGTTGTGGGAGAGACAATTGTGATAAAGCCCGGGGAGAAGGTTCCGCTTGACGGAGTAGTGTCAGAAGGGACTTCCAGCCTCGACACAGTGGCACTGACCGGGGAGAGCGTTCCGAGAGGAATTAGCGCTGGAGACAACATTTTGTCTGGCTGTGTCAACCTCACTGGAGTGCTCAGGGCTACAGTCACAAAACCCTTCGGAGAGTCCACCGCCTCAAAGATTCTGGAGCTAGTCGAGAACGCCTCGGAGAACAAATCAAAAAGCGAGAATTTCATCACCAGATTCGCGAGAGTTTATACTCCGATCGTCGTAGCCCTGGCGGTCCTGCTGGCATTCCTGCCTCCCCTATTATCCGGCGACTTCGGCGGAGAGTTCTCCAAGTGGCTTTATAGGGCCCTCACCTTCCTGATTGTGTCGTGCCCTTGCGCCCTTGTGATTTCCATTCCTCTGGCCTTCTTCGGAGGCATCGGAGGAGCCGCAAGAAAGGGTATTCTCGTGAAAGGATCCAATTATCTGGAGTCTCTAGCGAAACTCGGCACAGTGGTGTTCGACAAGACCGGAACCCTGACAGAAGGTGTCTTTGAGGTCACCGCTGTCCATCCGGAAAAGCTTGATGAGAAGGAACTTCTGCACCTCGCCGCACACGTTGAGAGATATTCCACCCACCCTGTGGCGGTCTCACTGAGGCTAGCTTACCCGGACGAGGCTGACAGCTGCTCTGTCGAGGAGGTTGAGGAGATTGCCGGTGAAGGCGTCAAGGCTAAGGTCAACGGCCAGATCATCTATGTCGGAAACAGCAAATTGATGGAAACTGTCGGAGCCGAATGGAAAGAATGCGAGAAAAAAGGCACGATCGTTCATGTCTGCGTGGACGGTGAATACGCAGGGCACATAGTTGTCTCTGACAGGATCAAGGAGGATGCGGTGCAGGCCATAAAATCCCTTAAGGGAAACGGTGTGTCAAAGACCGTCATGCTCACCGGGGACAAGAAGGAAATCGCTGAGTCTGTGGCTGCTGAGGTCGGCGTAGATGAATATTATTCCGAACTTCTGCCCGCTGACAAGGTCGAGAAGATGGAGGGTTTACTGGCAGGCAAGCCGGATGGTAAGGTCCTGGCTTTTGTCGGTGACGGGATAAATGACGCTCCGGTCCTGGCCAGGGCAGATGTCGGAATCGCTATGGGAGCTCTCGGCTCTGACGCTGCGATTGAGGCTGCGGATGTGGTTTTGATGGATGACAAGCCTTCCAAACTGGCTGTAGGAATGAGTGTGGCGAGAAAGGCTTTGGCCATAGCGAAAGAGAATACCTTCTTCTCGATATTCATCAAGGTTCTCGTACTGCTGCTGGCTGTGGTCGGACTGGCCACCATGTGGATGGCGGTCCTGGCCGATGTCGGAGTTATGGTCCTCGCGGTCCTCAACTCCACCCGCGCCCTCAAAGCCTAATTCCTCATGTGTTTTAGGAAATTCTTGAATATCAACCTCTTGCAAAAAACGTGTAGCTTATTTGGCTACACGTTTTTCATATTGTCCTGAGAATTAAGGACTTGCGTACAAGACGTTTTTTATCTATATTTGTAACATGTCAAAGAATGAACTTGTAAAGCTCCTGGAGGAGCATGGGGTAAAGGCCACGGTAAACAGATTGTTGGTTGCCGAGGCCCTCGGCAATTCTGGCAGACCATTGAGCATGACCGAGTTAGAGACCGAGATCGAGTCGGTGGACAAATCAGGTATATTCAGAAGCTTGATGACTTTCAAGGATCATCATCTGGTGCACGCGATTGAGGATGTGGATGGAACTCGCTACGAGCTTTGCCACAGCCATGACGCGGTGCATGATGATGACGCCCATGTGCATTTCTATTGTGAGAAATGCCACCGGACTTTTTGCCTGGATGATATTCATATCCCTCCGGTAGAGCTTCCGCAGGGTTATGACGGCCGTACTTCCAACTATGTGATCAAAGGCACTTGCCCGGCATGTTCTGGATATTCAATAGCTTAACAATCAATAATTTCCCCATCATGAAAAAGATTTGTCTTTTAATCACATTTTTGACTCTTTGCGTCTGCATATCCGCTCAGACGGTCAAGCTTCCCGCACCAAAGAAGGACGCCTCTATGACTCTTTACCAAGCGCTTCAGCAGAGGGCTTCCGTTAGGGATTTTTCTGAGAAGGCTATTTCTGATCAGATTCTTTCCGATCTTCTATGGGCCGCTGTGGGAATCAACCGCCCTGACGGCAGGCTGACCGCTCCCACGGCCATGAATTCCCAAGAAATTCGTCTGTATGTCTGCCGGACCGATGGTGCTTATGAATACATCGCGAAAGACAATTCCCTTGTGAAAGTCAGCGATAAGGATCTGCGCGCGGATGTGGCTGGATTCCAGACAGGCGTGGCTAACGCTCCTTTGTTCCTTGTGATCACAGCCGACCTGAACCGTTATTCCCGTAAGAGTGACCATTCGAAGGTCATGGGGGCCGTGGATGTCGGTTATGTGTCCCAGAACATCTGCTTGGCCTGCGAGGCATTAGGCTTATCGACCGTTCCCAGGGCGACCATGAATGCTGAAGTCCTGACCAAAGAACTCAAGATCGTCGAAGACCAGCTTCTCCTTATGAACCATCCCGTAGGTTACAAGAAATAGACCCTCTTCATTTACAGTTCATTATCAACACCTTACAGAAAACGTGTAGCCAAATAAGCTACACGTTTTTCGTATATTACACTGGATCAATGAATTGAGAAAAGCGTTTGCTAAGATCGATTATTCTGAGTATTTTCGTGGTACCTAATCATACTCTGTTAAACTAGGAAACTTCCATGTCAAGAAGAATCTTTTACAACAATCGTGGTGTAGCCCATATCTATCAGCGAGGATATAATATGTCCGTGTTGTTTTACTCCGTCAAGGATATCCTCGTATTTTACACATTACTCTACAAGTTCAGTAAAAAGCATAGCATTCGGATAATAGGGGTTGTCTGCATGTATAATCATTATCATCTTCTTGTCGTAGCCCGTTCCCAAGAGAATATCTCAACGTTTATGCGCGAATTTGAGTCCGCCTTTTCCAGAGAATTCAATAAGAGCATCGGGCTCAAAGGGAGAGTAGTGATTCGAGCGTACGGCCTGTCCAATAAGGTGGGAGAGAAGAAACAAAGGGAAGCGGCAGCATATTTGTACAACAATCCAGTGGAAAAACAACTGTCAATCAATGCGATAGAGTACAGGTGGAATTTCTTGGCTTATGCGAAATCTGACCATCCATTCTCCAAAAGAATTAATTTGAGCAAAGCGTCAAGTCAAATGCGCCGTTGTCTTAAAGAAGTAAACGTCATTTTGCGAAGCGGATCATTTATCAACTATGACTTCTTGAGAAAATGGTTTCTTATACTGAATAGAGATGAGATTCACCAGCTTGTTGACCAAATAATAGTCAAATTCAAGGTGGTGGATTATGAAGAACTGATCCGGCTTTACGGCTCCTACGAGAAAATGCTCATCGCGTTCGACTCAAACACAGGCAGTGAGCACGACATAAAGGAAGATTATTCAGAGAAATCATACAAACCATACAATAGTTTGATGAAAATATTATTGAATGAACTAGGCTTTTCAGATCCTAAAGAAGTCTTGAGACTGTCGATCGGGAAGAGAAGAGAATTGTGTGAGAGTTTGCTTGAGAGTCACCGTACTTCAAGGTTTATCGCCGAGACACTGCTACGTCTGCACAAGATCAAGCCACAAAGGAATAAACAAGAATAAACTGATTATCAAACAAATACGAAAAACGTGTAGCAAAATAAGCTACACGTTTTTCATAAAAAACTGAGATTCAAGTATTTCCGAGCTACTTCTTGTCAATGGCCTGGCCGATGAAGTAGCAGGCGGCGGCGACTACCATTCCGTTGATTGAAGGAATTCCCCACTTCACGAGGTTGGCGACAACCGCTCCGAGAATGACACCGATCACAGCGGCCCAGTTGACCTGACGCTGGGGAACAGTATCGTCCAGATAAGCTTTCCTATGTGAGAAATAGCTGCAGATCAGGATAATACCAACAGGAGGAAGGGTGCAGTTAAGGATATTGAGCCAGTCGCAGAAGTTCCAGTAAAGCCACACGGCGGCAAGTGTGCCGATCAGACCTCCAAGGAGAACCATCGTCTTCTTTGACAGGCCGAATATGTTGGAAAGGCCCAAGCCGGAAGTGTAAAGGGCGTTGTCGTTGGTGGTCCAGATATTCAAGCCGAGAACCAGGATGGCGATGTAGAACAGGTTGAGGTTCAACATGACCTCAAAAATGTCGTTACCGCCGACATAGATGCTCGAGACAGCTCCGAAGAAGAACATCAGGGAGTTACCAATGAAGAAGGCTATCACGGTAACTATCAAGCCGATCTTAGGAGATTTGGCGAAACGAGCGAAGTTCGGTGTGGCGGTTCCTCCTGAAACGAAACTACCGATGACCAGGCCGGCTCCGGCAATGATACCGAGATCTTTTGTGCCCTTGGCGAACTGCTCGACAAGGCCAGCGTCTCCCCTGGTGACTGCCATGATCATAGCTACAGTACCCAGAATAGCCACGGCGGGAACGGCGATGTAGCTGATGATCGTCAAACTCTTGATACCGAAATACGCGCTGGCGGTCATCAAGATACCTGCGATCAGGACAAGCAGGTAGCCTTGCCAAGGCATGTAGTCAGGAGTGACCTCAAGACCCATGATCTCCTTGGCCACGGGGATGGCGAACATAGCAAGACCCACTCCGAACCAGCCGATCTGGGTGAAACTGATCATAGCGCTGGGAAGATAGCTGCCTTTCTCGCCGAAACTCCTGCGGGCGAGCATGTCAAGGGTAAGGCCGCTCTCAGCACCGATCCAACCCAGGGTGCCGGTGTAGCCTCCCAGGATCAAACCACCGAGAAGAAGCGCCCAGATGAAGCCCGAGAAATCCAGTCCGGCAGCCAGGTTCTGGCCAGCCCACATGGAAGCGGAGAAGAAGGTGAAGCCAAGCATCACCATGAACATGCTGAGGGTGCTCTTGCGACCCGACGCATCGACACGACTGTTAGTGTAGTCGACGTCCACTTTTTGGTTTTGTTTACTCATATCCCTTTAAGGTTTGTTTGATTTGTTCTAGTCTTTTCGTGGCCACTTCCTTGAGAGTCAGCGCCTTGGCCTTAGCCAGGAAGACCCTCTCGTCACTGTAGAGGACACTCTGGTCGCCAAGTTCCGTGAACTTCGTCACGTTAAGCCAGTCCTCATAAGAGATGGGAGCCTGATATCCAAGCCTCTCCTGAGTGAGATCCATAATATCCACTCTGTCAGCGGCTTCCAACACTTCCTCCCAATACGCCACCACCTCCTTGTAATGGTCTGGAATTTCGTACCGCCTCGCTCCCCCATCGTAAATGATGCACTTCTCATATAGAGAATAGCCATGGGCGACGACATATTCCCGGAACTCGGGACAGATTATTCCGCCTCCCCAATAGAAGTCGATATCCGGGACCTGGAAGCCTAGAATTCCCTTGTCCTGATAGACATTGAATATACCTTCGTAGAAGAAGCAGGTGAAACCCTCGAATCCGGGTGAGAAACTCCTGACCTTGGGAGCGAGTTCCTCCATGAAATCGATGGCGTTGGAGCCGCCTATCGTAAAGAACACGATTCGTTTAAAGGATCCGCCATGATCACGGAACCAATTGATAACGTGATCCATGCACATTCCGAGAGTTGCTCCTGAGGCGATGATGTCACCCACAAACAAAACGCAGTCCTTGCAGGTGCGGACTTTCTGGTAACGCACGTCAAGTCCTTTAATCACATCGTCCTCAATGATCCGCTCGCAGGAGAGGAAATCCATGTTGGTCACACGGAACCCAGCGCGGAAAGCACACTCCTCAATAGGATAATTCAAACCTCCGCGAAGAATCGTGAGAATATTAACATCTTTCGAAAGCCCTCTGTCGGCGAGATACAGCATCCCTTTCATTGTGGCGGGAACCATACTTTGATAGGAGCCGAAGCCGACAACCTCAGGAGAGGCCATGAGACGGCGAGTGCCATCGCCACTTATAATAAGGTACTCATTCTCAAGTCCTTCCTGCCTCAGCTTATAGACACTTTGATGCCCGGTCTTCATGAGGACCGCATCATCCAGATTATGTTTCATTGGTGATTCCGATTAGTCCTAACCGGGTTACAAATTTAATATAAAACATTTTTTCCAGCACGCCATCCTCAAATAGGTTACTAACAAAGTTATCAACCGCCAAGAATAGTTTTTTTCGTATATTAGCAGACCCAACTGAAGTAGAAGATGGCTATTACAATCAAGGAAGTTACTGACAGAAAGGGACTTAGGAAGTTTGTCCGGTTTCCGAATGATTTATATAAGAACAACAAGTATTTCGTTCCTCAGATCGTGTCCATGGATATGGACACCCTCTCCCCCGAGAAAAACAGAGCCTTTGAGGTTTGCGAAGGAAAATACTGGTTGGCACTGGACGAGTCCGGGAAGGTGGTGGGAAGGATAGCCGGCATCATCAACCACAAGTACAACAAGAAAGTTGGCCAGAAAATATGCCGTTTCGGCTGGATTGATTTCATTGAATCACAAGATGTTGCGACCGCACTCCTCGAGACTGTGGAGGAATATGCCCGGAGCAAGGGCATGGACATCGTTGAAGGGCCGGTAGGTTTCCTCGAGTTCGATGTGGCCGGGGTCCTTGTGGATGGTTTCGACCAGATTCCTACCGCTTACGGGAAATATAATGATCCATATTACGAGCCGATGATCCTTCATGATGGTTACACCAAGTCTACGGATTTTGTCGAATATAGGATCACAGTTCCGGACAACATAGAGCGGTACATCAGGCTCGGTGAGGTGGTCGGGCAGAGATATGGCCTAAGTCAAGGGCATTTTAAGAACAAGAAAGAACTGGTCAGGAACTATGTTGACGGGATCTTCAGTGTATTGAACACCTGCTATGCTCCCCTGCATGGCTTCTCTGAGCTCTCTCCCGCCCAGTGCGAGGATCTCAAGGACCAGTTCATCTCAAACCTACGGCTGGATTTCGTCTCCGTCGTGGTCGACAAGGACGACAAAGTCGTTGGCTTCGGAATCACACTCCCCTCGCTGTCAAAGGCGTTGCAAAAAGCCAAAGGAAGCCTCTTCCCCTTCGGCTTCATCCATATCCTGAGGGCTTTAAGGAAAAACGACACTATTGACGCCCTGCTTATCGCTGTGCTTCCTGAGTACCAGGACAAAGGTGTCAACTCGATGATTTTCTCCAAGATCGGCCAGGGGATGATAAATAATGGAATAAAATACGTCGAGAGCACGCGCGAGCTGGAGGACAATCATAGCGTCCAGAATATCTGGGGGCGTTTCGAACACAAGCTTCACAAAAGGGCGAGGGTGTACATCAAAAACATTTGATCAATTAATAAATGTCATGGAAGGCAAAAGAGCAGTGAGAATCCAGACCTCCATCCTCAACGGGGCGGAGAAGAAACTCCTTGTCTGGTTGGCTGAAAGGCAGCCGAAATGGGTGGTTTCCGATCTTTTGACAATTGTCGGGATGATCGGATCCGTAATGATCGCCGCCGGTTTCATCTTAAGCAACGGCAATGTCAACTGGCTTTGGCTGAGCATCGCTGGATTTATTGTTAACTGGTACGGAGACTCTCTGGACGGGACGATCGCCAGAGTCCGAGGGACCCAGCGGCCAATTTACGGTTACTATCTCGACCATTCAGTCGATGTGTTCAACGAGGCTTTCATGTTCATCGGCATCGGACTTTCGTACCTCATGAGGCTGGACATCGCCCTACTGGTATTCATCCTTTACCTTTGCATGACTCTCAATGTCAGCATAAACGCCCACTTGAAGAGTGAGTTCAAACTGACTTATGGCAAACTCGGGCCGACCGAGTTCAGGGTAATCGCGATAATCCTGATCATGCTGATCATATTCATTCCTCCATTTAGGGAATTTCACACCTCGGTCAGTTTGTTCAGGAAGGAAATCGCTCTCGGGCCTTTGGACATCCCAGGACTGGTCATACTGCTTATTCTGACAATTATATACATCAATACTTTTATCAATGACGCGAGGGGGTACGCCAAGATGGATCCCCTACCAAAAAAGGAAGATTAGCGATGCCTCTTCTTCCTGTCAGCGAACTGGAGAAGATCTCTCCGATATTCCAAAACAAGCTCGGAAACGCTTTCTTGGCATCTGTCAGGAAATTGCTGTCTGTCAGTAAATTGTCTGACATTTATGACGAGTTGGACCACTATCGGGACGCGGATTTCGCAACCGCCCTTCTGGACCGGCTTGGAATCAGTCGCGAAATCGGTGGGGTTGACAGGCTACAAAATCTGCCTGAAGGACCGTTCATAACTGTGAGCAACCATCCCTACGGCGGGATCGACGGGATCGCTCTAGTCAGTATTATTGGACACCTGAGGCCCGGTTTCAAGGTGATGGTCAATGAGTTCCTTAATATAATCGAGCCATTGAGCACTTCCTGGATTGTCGTCAATCCGAAGCACAATGATTCCAAAGGGGTGACCAGCAGGAATATTCAAGGAGTAAAAGAGGTCTTGAGCAATCTTAAGGATGGCAATCCGGTGGGATTCTTTCCGTCCGGCGCGATTTCAGACTTCAAGTTGAAGGACTTTTCAATTAGGGATCGGGATTGGCAGGAGCCTCTCGTTAAACTGATCATGAAAGCCAAGGTTCCAATCCTGCCGATACGGTTTTTTGACCGCAACTCCGCGCTGTTCTACCTTCTCGGCCTGGTAAGTTGGAAGATCCGCACTCTTCGGCTCCCACATGAGATCATCAATAAGAAGAACTCCGTGATCAGGATCGGTGTCGGGAATGTTCTGTCTTTGGAGGAACAAGCCAAGCGAGAGAGTGTGGAAGAATTCGGGAAATGGCTGCGTGAGAGTGTCTATGGCATGCCGATGCCAGAAAAGTTTGAAATAATATAATAGTTTTTCTGAAAAATTACTATATTTGCGCTCTCTACGGGGTATTAGCTCAGCTGGTAGAGCGCCAGGTTCGCAATCTGGAGGTCAGGAGTTCGATCCTCCTATGCTCCACAAAAGAGGCTGTAACAAGGCAATTACAACCTCTTTTTTATTTTTAAAAGTATTGAATACTAATGAATAACGCCAGATTTCAGGCCTTGTGCCTGACCTGTATCGGGGTAGTTTGCATCCTCTCTTCCTGCGGTCCGAAGGCTAAGCAGGCGGATGCTGTGGCGACCATTTTCGGTCAAGCCGCCGGTGTTGTGGTGGAATATAACACTTCCCTCGACAAGACTTCTATTAATAAGGAGACATTTCAGGTCAAAGGAAAGAGCATTATGAGCGTCTTTGTCTCGAACTCCAACCACTTTAAGAAAGACAATAGCAAGGATTCGGATCAAGGCGACGGACGATACGTCATTATTCTCCTGAACCAGCCTGCTAATCCAAGCGAAGCTGATAATCTGAATATTTCTTTGGGAGGGAAGGCTCCGAAACTTGATTTGGAGGTAACACAGGTCGCTCCAGTGAATACAGCCAAAGGTGCTGTAATAAATCCTTGGAGCAAGGCGCTGAAGACAAAAGAATCCTATGTTGTGGAGGGATGGCTTAAATAGTTATCCCCCCATATTTTTTAATTGATTGAACATCAAATATATATAAACCATTTTTATTAATCACATTATTTAACAAATCCCAAAGCATGAAAAAAATGTTTGTAAGGATCCTTATGACAGTCGCTCTTTTGGCGGGAACAGTTTCCGCCTACGCTCAGACGACCGTCAAGGGAACCGTCAAGGACGCCACTGGTGAGGGAATCATCGGAGCGTCTGTCATGGTGCAGGGTACCCACAACGGAACGATCGTCAATCCTGACGGTACCTACACCCTCACAAACGCCAAGGTGGGAGACAAACTTGAGTTCTCCTGCATCGGCTATTCATCACAGGTCATCACCTGGAACGGCGGTAATGTCGATGTCGTTCTGGAAGAGGACGCGGAGATGCTTGAAGGCACTGTCGTGACCGCTCTCGGTATCCGTAAGGATGAGAAGAAGCTTGGTTACGCTGTCAGTACCGTCAACTCCGAGAGCCTTATGGCCACCGCTTCCCCTACCCTGGGAACC
>JAEEGK010026442.1_pt1 | contig 11812 bp, 8 predicted proteins | sample 8958771 | NCBI WGS metagenome assembly JAEEGK01 (sample SAMN16246547, study PRJNA631951) | gut metagenome | biome: gut microbiome; feature: rumen; material: SC-attached | host: Bos | place: Iran: Karaj | collected 2018-10 | reverse complement strand
AGCATCGTGATGACTACCTGAGTGCTTCTACAGCATGGAAGGGAACCTTAAAGAAGAATTTATAAGATGAATCTATAAGAAGAAAGCCCGCCATCCGGCGGGCTTCTTTTTTATAGAGTGCTTTGATACCATTCAAATAATTTCTTGACGCCATCCTCAATTTCGACTTTGTGCGTCCAACCCAGTGAATGGAGTTTTGAAACATCAATCAGTTTCCGCATGGTGCCGTCAGGTTTAGAGGCATCGAACTCCACTGTTCCCTCAAAACCAACAGCCTTTACCACCAGTTCTGAGAGTTCCCGGATGGTGAGCTCCTTGCCTGTGCCGACATTGATGTGACAATTGCGAATCTCACCCAGTTTGGGAATAGCACCACCACGACCTGCAGAATGATTACGGTCCACAGCCCCATCAGTGGAGGCACCATAGTGGACGGATGAATACTTTTCGATACCAATGATGTCGCTGAAGTTGACATTCAGCAGCACATGCACGCTGGCATCTGCCATATCCTCGCTCCAGAGGAACTCACGGAGTGGGGTGCCGGTGCCCCAGAGTGTCACCTTGTTGTTCTCTATGCCATATTTGCCAAGAACCTTCAATATCTCATCATGAGATGCTGAGCCGTTGACACCTTCTACTGGGCGTTTGTCTAGGTCAATGGCTATCTTATCCCACGCACCATCGTGAATCAGTTTTGCCAGATAGATCTTGCGCATCATGGCTGGCATGACGTGACTGTTTTCCAGATGGAAATTATCGTTCGGACCATAGAGGTTGGTAGGCATCACGGCAATGTAGTTCGTGCCATACTGGAGGTTGTAGCTCTCACACATCTTCAGGCCAGCAATCTTGGCGATAGCATATTCCTCATTGGTGTATTCCAGAGGAGATGTCAGCAGACAATCCTCTTTCATGGGCTGAGGCGCATTCTTCGGATAGATGCAGGTAGAGCCCAGGAACAACAGTTTTTTGACGCCGTGGGCATAGGCTTCAGAGATGACATTGCACTGAATCTTCATGTTCATCATGATGAAGTCGGCACGGTAGAGGGAGTTTGCCATGATACCGCCAACGAAGGCGGCTGCCAATACCACAGCTTCAGGCTGTTCTTCATCGAAGAACTTCTTGACGGCTACTTGGTCTGTCAAGTCCAGTTCTCTGTGACTGCGTCCCACCAGATTCGTATAGCCTCTTTGAACGAGGTTGTTCCAAATTGCTGAACCTACAAGGCCATTGTGGCCTGCAACGTAAATCTTACTACTTTTATCTAACATAATATGTTCTTACTTTCTTTGGCGCAAAGAAAGAAGCAAAGAAACATCCACCCTCTCCAAGGCCTCCCCCTATATGGGGAGGATGCAACCGCTCCTCCTGTCGCTCTTACATTAAGGTAAGCTCAGACCATCAAAGGTCTGGCTTGGATTTTTATTTCACAATACCCTTTTCGAGGTATTCTGCGAGGTTAGTGCGAACTTTGGCAGCGGCACCTTCAGCGGCAACCTTAGCAATGTCGGCCTCTACCATCAACTTGACAAGCTCTTCAAAACTGGTCTTGTTGGGATTCCATCCTAACTTGGCCTTCGCCTTAGTTGGATCACCCCAGAGGTTGACAACGTCCGTGGGACGATAGAAATCTTCGCTTACAGCGACCAAGGTCTTACCAATGAGATTCTCTGGGCCTGCTACACAAATACCCTTCTCGTTGATACCTTCGCCCTCAAACTTCAGTTCAATACCAGCATGCTTAAACGCCAAGTCTGTAAACTCACGCACACTGTGCTGGACACCGGTGGCAATCACGAAGTCCTCGGGCTTTTCCTGCTGCAATATCAGCCACATACATTCTACATAGTCTTTGGCATACCCCCAGTCACGCAAAGAGTCCATATTTCCTAAATACAGGCAATCCTGTAATCCCTGAGAAATACGAGCAGCGGCCAACGTTATTTTCCTTGTTACAAAGGTCTCGCCACGACGCTCTGACTCATGGTTAAACAAGATACCAGAACAGCAATACATATTATAGGCCTCACGATACTCCTTGACAATCCAGAAACCGTATTGCTTTGCAACGGCATAAGGACTATAAGGATGGAAGGGAGTGTTCTCGTTCTGAGGCACTTCCTCTACCTTGCCATAAAGCTCTGAAGTGGATGCCTGATAAATACGACAACTCTCTGTCAAGCCTAACTGACGAACGGCTTCCAGAATACGCAGTACACCAACGGCATCGACATCAGCTGTAAATTCTGGTGAGTCGAAAGATACCTGCACATGGCTTTGGGCTGCGAGATTGTATATTTCTGTAGGACGAACCTTACCGATTACTCCGAGGATACTCATGGAGTCCCCCAAGTCTGCATAATGCAGATGGAAATGGGGCATTCCCTCCAGATGGGCAATACGTTCACGGAAGTCAACGGATGAACGGCGGATCGTGCCGTGTACTTCATAACCTTTTTCTAACAGGAATTCTGCCAGATAAGAACCATCCTGACCTGTGATACCTGTAATAAGAGCAACTTTTTGATTCATATTTTGATTTTAATTGTTTCCAGAGAAATTCTTGATTCGCTGTTCTTCTGATAATTTGCAGATCAGAAGTGTGTCATCGTTCTCTGCGACGATATAGCCGTCGAGTCCTTGAATTACCACTTTCTTCTCTTGAGTGGTGTGTACAATACAGTTATGGCTTTCGAAGATGTTGATTTCCGGACCGATGCAGACGTTACCATAGAGGTCTTTCTTGCTCTGCTCGTGCAGGGATCCCCATGTGCCAAGGTCGCTCCAACCGAAGTCTGCAGGACAGACAAAGATCTCCTCGGCCTTCTCCATAATGGCATAGTCAACAGAGATGTTCTCGCATTCAGGGAAGAGACGGTTGATCTCTTCCTGCTCTTTCTCCGTGCCATAGATGGGAAGCAATGATTCGAAGAGTCGTGCCATCGTAGGCTGATAGACGCGGAAAGCATTCACGATAGTGCTTACATTCCAGATAAAGATACCTGCGTTCCAGAAATAATAGTTTTTCTTGATATATTCTTTGGCTGTTTCCAGATTCGGCTTCTCGCGGAAGGAATCTACCCTGTAGATCTCCTTGTTACGAAGAGAACTGATACTCAGGTCTGCCTGGATGTAACCATAGCCTGTCTCTGGACGGTTGGGCTTCATGCCGAGGGTAACTATCGCATCCGTCTCACCGGTAAATATCATGCACTCTTTGATGACACGCTGGAATTCTGCTGTATCAGTGACAATGTGATCACTAGGTGTGACAACGATGTTTGCTTTAGGATCCTTTGACTTGATGCGCCAGCTGACATAAGCGATACAGGGTGCTGTGTTGCGGCGACATGGCTCACAGAGGATATTGCTCTCTGGCATGTCAGGCAGCTGCTCCTTGACAATCGCTGCATAATGTTGATTGGTAACAACCCAGATATTCTCGGGCTTGATCAGATTGCCGAATCTCTCTACAGTTAACTGGAGTAATGATTTGCCGACACCCAGAACATCGATGAACTGCTTGGGACGGTCTGCTGTACTCATCGGCCAAAAGCGGCTTCCGACACCGCCAGCCATGATTACCAGATGATTATTTGTCTTTGCCATAACTAGAAAAGTGCTTGTAATGAACTGCAAAAATACACATTATTTATATAAAAAAAGAATTTTTGGCAGAAAAATCCCATTTTTATGCGTGTTTCTTGCTTTTTTTCTTCATCCAAGCCCTGATTCCGAAATAGATGACAGCTATCAAGAGTAAGCCGAGAATAACTATTTTAATGTGTTCTGCATACTCGCTGATTTTATCGTTCAACTGATCTTCTGGTACAATCGCATGCAGATGCCAGCCTAAAAGAGCCAAGACACTGTGCCAACCTCCTGCACCGATAGTGGTGAAGAGAATGAACTTGCCATAGTGCATCCGTGCCAGTCCGGCAGGGATGGAGATGAGGTGACGGATGACAGGTACGAAACGTCCTGTAAGTGTCGCTGCGACACCATGATCGTCAAAGTATTTCTCACTTCTCTCAACCTTCTCCTGATTCAAAAGACACATCTTGCCCCATTTGCTGTTGGCAAACTTATAGATGACAGGACGGCCTACATATAGTGCCACAAAATAGTTGATGCTGGCACCGACGTCTGCACCTATCGTGGCAAAAAGAATCACAAGGAACACATTCAAGGAACCACTGGCGGCATGATAGGCTGCTGGGGTCACCACAAATTCGGAAGGCACAGGTACCACCGTACTTTCCAACAACATCAATATGAAGATGGTTGGATACCAACCGAGACTATTAAGTATGTTTGTAATCAAATTCATATGCTATTGATTGTTTATTTTGTTTACCGTGTATTCGTAGTATTCCTCAGGCGCCATGCCCTCAGGGAAATAACCACTCAATACTGTCCTGGCTTCTTTGGGATTACGCTCGACAGCCATTTTGAGATAGTGTAGGAATTCGTCCTGTTTATTCATGTCTAAACAGCAAACGGCCATGTAGGAATAACCTTCTTTCCAGTCTTCGTCAACATGCCTGAAGAAGTTCTTCAGGAGGATGTATGATGAACGGATATAGCGGTTGTCATAGAGCGACACAATAATCCTTAACATGGTCCTGGGTGCGTCTTTTGTGTATTGAAGGGCATGTCTGAAGGTCTGTTCTGCCTCTTCCAACTGACCGTTAGCCAGAAGGATGTGTCCTCTGACGATCTCCATGTTTGTCTGGTCGCAATCCAGTTCCTTTGTCTTGTCGATATAATATAATGCCGTCTCTAATTTTTTCTGTTCACTATACGCATAAGCCAGTTCCTGATAGATATCCGGTAAATAGACCGACTCTTTATCTGTCTCATGCGCGGCCTTTTCAAGAATGTCAATGGCTTCCTCATATCGCCCAAGGTTGATCAGACACGTACCTTGATGCAGATAGCCGAATTCATCATTGGGCACCATTTCCGTATATCTCTTGAAATAGGAGAGAGCCGACTCGTAGTTCGCCAGATTATAGAGACCGTTTGCTTTGTAAAGTATGGACTCTGGATCATGTGGATCAATGGCGATGGCATATTCGCTACTGGTAATGGCGGCGTGATAGTCTTCATTCATAAACTGAGCACTGGCCAGCGCATTCCAGTAAGAAGTAGAATAAGGATTGTGGTCTATCAGTTCGTTAAAGATACGTTCACTATCCTTGTATTTCCCTAATCCGAAGAGCGTACGGGCCATCAGTTCCTTAAAGTCATCGGAGTCATCACCTTGTGAACGGGCAATCCACTCAAATGCCTTATCAAAGACCGCATAATCGGAAAAGATGCTTGCAACGTCATAGACATAATCCATTTGTTCGTCAGGTAGGATTTCCTTATATTTTTCCCTGAAGAGCTCGTCGGCTTCTTCAATCTTCTCCTGACGGATCAACAGCTCTCCTTTGAAGTAGAGTGCTTCCTGACTGTCAACGGCTTCTATGCGTTCTGCATAGGATTGAGCCGTATCGTAGTCCTGACGGTTCAGTGCCTCACGAGCCCTGTAGAGTAGGGGACCGACAGCCTCAGGATTATACTCTAATGCCTGGCTGATAACGGTTTCGGCTTCTTCAGCTCTTCCATTCAGCTGGTAGTAATCAGCAATATCAGCCAAGTCATCAGCATCCATATAGATGGGATGCCCTGACTTGGCAGACTCTTCATACTTCTTTAGGATTTTCTGAAAGCCTTTACTCTCAAAATATGCCTGGTCGTCTGTCATGCTTTATTTACCTTCGCCCAAGTATCCTTTAGTCCAACCGTCTTATTGAAGATCGGATGCTCCGCTGTCGATTCGGTGTCGGGCGTGAAGTAGCCGATACGCTGGAACTGCAGATAGGTGAGCGGCTTCATGGAGGCTGCAAATGGCTCGATATAGCAGTCGCTCAAGATACTGAGGGAGTCGGGATTGATCATCTGCTTCATCGCTGTTACGGCATCACAGTTCTGCTGCTCACGGATCTCTGCCAAGGTGTCACGGGGATTCTCTACCTTCCACAGACGGTCATAGAGACGAACCTCAGCCTTGACGGCATCGTGACAGCTCACCCAGTGGAGGGTCTTGCCCTTGATCTTACGGTTAGAACCTGGCATGCCGCTACGGGATTCCGGATCGTATGTGCAGTAGATGGTGGTCACATTGCCATTCTCATCCTCATCGCAGGGATGTGTCTCGTCGCACTTGATGATATAGGCATTCTTCAGACGTACCTCCTTGCCTGGAGCCAGACGCATGAACTTCTTATCAGCTTCTTTCATGAAGTCATCGCGTTCAATCCAGATCTCACGGCTGAATTCCACCTCGTGGGTGCCGTCGGCTTCGTTCTCGGGATTATTGATGGCTGTCAGATGCTCAATCTGATCCTCCGGATAGTTGGTGAGCACCACCTTAACGGGATTCAAGACCGCACTGACACGGATAGAACGACTGTTCAGGTCGTCACGTACGGCACTCTCCAACAAAGCCATGTCATTGAGGGCGTCGATCTTCGTGTAACCGATCTTATCAATGAATTTGATGATACTCTCAGGGCTGTAGCCACGACGGCGGAATCCGCAGATCGTCGGCATACGGGGATCATCCCAGCCGTTTACCAGCTTCTCGTTCACCAATGCCAGCAGGTTACGCTTTGACATCAGGGTGTAGTTCAGGTTCAATTTGTTGAACTCAGTCTGACGGGGACGGTTATCCTCGATATTGTCTGTTTCTCCCTTCCATTCCTTCATCCAAGTCACGAACAGGTCATAAAGGGGACGGTGCTCCACGAACTCCAAGGTACACCACGAGTGGGTGACACCCTCCAGATAATCGCTCTGACCATGGGTGAAGTCGTACATGGGGTAGGCATTCCACTTGTTGCCTGTACGGATATGGGGGATGTTCAACACACGGTAGATCAGCGGATCACGGAAGAGCATATTGGGATGTGCCATATCGATCTTGGCACGGAGAACGAGGGTGCCTGGCTCACACTTGCCACTGTTCATGAAGTCGAAGAGCTTCAGGTTCTCCTCGATAGGACGGTCGCGGAAAGGACTGTTGGTACCAGGACTGGTTGTCGTTCCCTTCTGCTGGGCAATGACCTCAGAGCTCTGCTCATCCACATAAGCCCTGCCTTGTTTGATCAGCCATACGGCAAAATCCCAGAGTTCCTGGAAGTAGTCGCTGGCATAATAGACGTTAGCCCACTGGAACCCCAACCACTTGATGTCATTCTCGATGCTCTCGATATATTCCGTATCTTCCTTGATGGGGTTGGTATCGTCGAAACGGAGGTTACAGACACCACCGTATTTCTTGGCCAAGCCGAAGTCGATGGCAATGGCCTTCGCATGTCCGATATGCAGGTAGCCATTGGGCTCTGGTGGGAAACGGGTCTGCATTCTGCCCCCGTTCTTACCTTCTGCCAGGTCATTGATGACTTTCTGCTCAATAAAACTTACTGATTTCTTCTCTTCGTTCTCAGCAATGATTTTCTCTTCCATATTGTTATCTTTCTGTTATTTGATTCCACGTTCATTAAGTGCCTTGGCATATCGGGCCGCATTCTTCAGATGCTCCTGATAGGTCTTGGCGAAATTGTGTGTACCCGAGAAGTCTTCCTTGGCACACATATAGAGATAAGGATGATCCACTCTGTTCAGCACGGCATCGATACCTGCTATCGAGGCCACCTTGATGGGGCCTGGGGGAAGTCCGGTGTTCTTATAGGTATTGTACGGACTGTCGAACACCAGCATGTCGTGATAGATACGCTTCAGGGCAAAGTTCTGCAAGGCGAACTTCACAGTAGGATCAGCCTGTAACGGCATACCTGTCTTCAGACGGTTCAGATACATACCGGCAATCATGGGCTTCTCTGCATTATTGGCTGTCTCCTCGTCGATGATACTTGCCACAGTGCAGACCTCATTAGGGGTAAGACCCAGGGCCTGAGCCTTGGTGGTACGCTCTCCTTCCCAGAAGCGGTCGTGCTCCTTTTTCATACGCTTCATGAAGTTCTCTATCGAGATATCCCAATACACCTCATAGGTATTGGGCACAAACAGACAGGCGATGGTGGCCGTGTCGTAACCTTGTTGGGCACAGAAGGAGGAGTCACGCAACAGAATAGCCACAACGGTACTGTCGAGCATGAGCTTCCTTGAAAGAGCACCAGCCAGTCTGTCTGTCGTGCGGCTCTCAGGGATGGTCAGTCTGATCGGTTCCTGCCGACCGTTCTTGATATGCCTGAATAGCGTGATGATATTCTCATTGGCAGGGATGGCATATCTTCCCGTCCTGATGTTGTCGCCATAGCCCGTCATCCTTGCCAAGGTGCTGAAGGCTGTCAGGGTTCCTGCGTTTCCATAGGGCTTCAGCTTGACATAGACAGAGTCTGTGGTGTCATCTTGATCAATATAGATATACTGCGTATCCTCGCAAGTTGAGAAACTTGCGAAGAAGCAATAGTATATGATTCCCAGCAGACAGAGCAGGCATAAAACGGCTCCTGCCAGGTAGGAATTTGGATGGACCTTTTTCATATTACTTCGTCATTGATCTATAAATCGTGTGCAAAGTTACAACATTTTGTGCTTATTTTCTTCGGTTACTCGAAAAATTTTTCTACCTTTGCATCAAATTGCTAAAAATATGAAACTGAGATTCTCCATACAATACGGTACACAATGGGGTGAAAACCTACATGTGGTCATTCATTTCATCAGTACCGACGGCACCATCAAACGCAATAATCTGCTGATGACCACCGACGACGGCTCCTATTGGTCACTGGAGACAGCAGCCCTGGCTTCTGCCCAGCATCCGATAGCCTCCTTCACCTATTATTATCAGGTGGAGGATGGAGACGGACAGGTGATTCGTCGGGAGTGGACACAGGTGCCCCGTTCTTATCCCTTTGATGCTTCCAAGAGTTACATCTTCCCCGATCAGTGGCGTGATATCCCCCTGCAGCACCATCTCTATTCCCGTGCCTGTCGGATCACGAACCACATGGCGGTTGATGAGCAGGTGCAACTCATACGGATGCCGCTCTATCGGAAAACACTGCTCTTCCGTGTGTCTGCCCCCCAACTAGCCAAAGGACAGTCGGTGGCGATTATCGGCAGTCACCCCACGTTAGGCGACTGGAATCCCACCCGTTATCTGCGGATGGAATACCTGGGCCAGTGTGAGTGGATGCTCTCGGCGAATGTTGATGCCATCCTGTTGCCGTTGGAATATAAATATGTGATTATCGACGACCAGACCAATGAACTGGTGACCTGGGAGGAAGGCGACAACCGTCGGGTGGAACTGAATGTCGGACTCTCTACCCCTGACTCTCAACTCAGGGATGGTTCCGTGATGGTGCTTTATGGTGAGAGTCTCCGTGTGAAGGAACGTACGTGGCGGGCTGCCGGTGTGGTGGTGCCCGTGTTCTCTTTGCGTAGCACCCATTCCTTTGGTGTGGGTGACTTCGGTGATCTGCGGCGTTTCGTTGACTGGGCAGAAGCCACCGGCATGAAGGTCATCCAACTGTTGCCTGTCAACGATACAACCTGTTCCCGAAACTGGTGCGACTCTTATCCCTATAACATCGTATCCGCCTTTGCGCTCCATCCGCATTACCTCGATGTTGAAGCTTTGGGTGGCTTAAAGAGTAAGTCGAAGATGACGGCGTATCATCGTCAGCAGCAGGAACTTAATGCACTTCCTTATAGTGACTACGAATTGGTGGATCGTGTTAAGGCGGCCTATATCCGTGACGTCTTTGAAGAGCGTGGCCGACAGACGCTCGACTCTAAGGAATACAAGACCTGGTATCAGCAAAACGAATCATGGCTCGTGCCTTATGCCAAGTGGTTGGGCGGTCAGGATGAGGCAGAACTGATCTACTATATCCAGTATCAGTTGCATGTGCAGTTGTTGGCTGCTGCCAATTATGCCCGCTCCAAGGGTATCATCCTGAAGGGCGATGTGCCCATCGGTGTGAACCGTGACAGTGTGGAAACGGCTACCCATCCCGAACTCTTCAATCTGGACTGCTCTACGGGGGCACCGCCTGATGCCTTCTCACTAAATGGACAGAACTGGGGCTTCCCCACCTACAACTGGCAGGAGGAACAGCCAGGCAGGAAGAAACGTCATCAAGTCTCACTTCCCGACTGGTTCCAACAGCGCATGAAGTGGATGGAGCAGTATTTCGACGCTTTCCGCATCGATCATGTCTTAGGCTTCTTCCGTATCTGGGAGATCCCCCAGGATGCGGTCTTCGGCATCATGGGCCATTTCTCTCCGGCTATGCCCTTTGCGGTAAACGAGATCGAATACTTCGGACTGCCGTTCCGTCGTGACCTCTTTACGCGGCCTTTCATCAACGACCGTGTGCTGGAACGCCTCTTTGGTGTTCATGCCCAGTATGTGCGTGACAACTTCCTCGTGCCTCTAGCCTACGGACTCTATGGGCTCCGTGAGGAATACAATACCCAGCGGAAGGTGCAGGCCCGTTTCGAGGGACGCAACGATGAGAACAGCCTCTGGATCCGTGATGGCCTCTACCGACTCATCAGCGATGTGCTGTTTGTGGAGGATCCCCGACAGCCGGAGATGTACCACCCCCGTATCGGAGCCTGGCAGGAACCCGTCTATGAGGCGCTGACTGCCGAGGAGAAGGATGCTTATATGCGACTCTACAACAACTTCTTCTACCAGCGTCATAACTTCTTCTGGGGACAGAATGCCGTCCACCGTCTCAAGGCTACCGTCTGTCAGACGCAGATGCTCTGTTGTGCCGAGGATCTGGGCATGTTGCCCGATTGTGTCTCTCATGTGCTGGATCACTTGCGTATCCTGACGCTCGAGATACAGTCCATGCCCAAGCAGAATGGCTTTGAGTTCTCGCATCTGGATGGCAATCCTTACCGCAGTGTGGCTACGTTCTCTACCCATGATATGCCGCCGCTCCGTCTGTGGTGGGAGGAGAGTCCTGAACGCACCCAGCGTTATTATGCCACGATGCTCCAGAAACAGGGTAGGGCACCCGAACATCTGCCTGCCCATCTGGCTGAGGAGATCATCGCCCGCCACCTCTATTGTCCGTCCATGCTCTGTCTCCTGTCCCTGCAGGATTGGTTGGCGATGGATAGCGAACTGCGCTCCAAGCATGTGCGTGAAGAGCGTATCAATGTGCCCAGCGACTCCTATAACCGTTGGAAGTACCGTATGCACATCACCATCGAGGAGCTGTTGCAGGCCAATAAGTATAATAATAAGGTAAAGACCATGATTACCCGGTCGAAGAGATAGTGGATAGTTTATAGTTATGATTACCTATAACACCTTCATTTTCGACCTCGACGGTACGCTGCTTGATACCTTAGGCGATCTGGCAGCCTCCACCAATTATGCTCTCCGCAGTTGTGGTATGCCCGAACATTCCGTCGAGGATGTACGCCGTTTCGTGGGAAATGGTGTCCGTCTGTTGATGGAGCGTGCCGTACCCGATGGGGCAGCCAATCCCCGTTTCGATGAGGCTTTCGCCACCTTCCGTCAGCATTATATGGCACATTCCCTCGATACCACCCGGCCCTATGACGGGATCCCTGAGATGCTGACTACCCTCAAGGCCAAAGGCTGTCGGATGGCGGTGGTTAGCAATAAGTTCTATGCAGCCACCCAGGAACTCTGTCGTCATTTCTTTGCCGACACCATCGATGTAGCCATTGGTGAGCATGAGGCCGAGGGTATCCGTAAGAAACCAGCCCCCGATACCGTCTTCGAGGCCCTTCG
>JAEEGK010026438.1_pt1 | contig 11815 bp, 8 predicted proteins | sample 8958771 | NCBI WGS metagenome assembly JAEEGK01 (sample SAMN16246547, study PRJNA631951) | gut metagenome | biome: gut microbiome; feature: rumen; material: SC-attached | host: Bos | place: Iran: Karaj | collected 2018-10 | reverse complement strand
TGCGCACCATGAGGCATGCCCCGGTTGCCCAGAACACGCTCTTGGGGCCGTCGTCATACTGGCCATGGTCGTCCTCGACAAATTCAAAGACGCGCCCGCGGCAATAGGGGTAGCCGTGGCAGTCGATGTAACCGCCTGCCGCACCAGCATAATCAAACATAGTCGGGCTGTCCTCGCTGTCATGCAGCAGTTTGGGCATTACCGCCCCCACGTCGGGGTGGGCCTCCATGTAGTCCAGCAGGGGGTTGAGCCAGCCTTGCGGAGTGCGCACATCGCTGTTGAGCAGCACCGTGTAGGGGTACATCGTCTGCTTGATGGCCAGGTTATAACCTTCGGCGAAGCCGTGGTTCTTGTCAAATGATATTACTTTGACTTGTGGGAATTTCTCCTGAAGCACCTGCAGACTGTTGTCGATGCTGCCGTTGTCGGCAACGATGACATCGGCGACGGCGTCATCGGTGCCCGCGATGACCGTGGGCAGATAACGCTGCAGTAATGCGGCTCCGTTCCAGTTCAATATGATGACAGCAACCTGTTTCATTTTTAGTTTTTAGTCCTGAGTCCCTAGTCCTTAGTTGATTATTTGGGCATCGACCGAGAGGTCATCGTTGAGAGACAGTAATTTCACGTTCACGATTTGGTTGGCGAGGCTCATGTCGGGGGCCACGTTCACACGGATGTAGTTGTCGGTGAACCCGTGCATCATTCCCTTGCCGCGTCCGTGCTCAAGCAAGACGGGCCGCACCGTGTTCAGGTAGCGGCGGGTGAACTCAGCCTGCTTTTTGTCGCTCAAGGCAATCATGCGGGCTGCACGTTCCTGTTTGTCCTGTTGGGTGACGATATAAGGGATGCGCAAGGCCATTGTTCCTGGCCGCTCACTGTAGGGAAAGACGTGCAGATGCTGCACCTCAAGCCCTGCGATGAAGTCATAGCTGTCCTCGAACAGATCGGGTGTCTCACCTCGGGTACCCACCATCACGTCCACACCGATGAAGCAGTCGGGCATGAGTTCGCGGCACCGTTGCACCTTGTCGGCGAACAATTGGCGATCGTAGTGACGCCGCATGAGTTTCAAGACGGGATCGCTGCCGCTTTGCAGCGGGATGTGAAAATGCGGCATGAAAGCCCGAGAACGTGCGCAAAAGTCGATGATTTCGTCGGTCAACAGGTCGGGCTCGATGGATGAGATGCGGTAACGCTCAATACCCTCGATGTCATCAAGTGCTTTCAGCAGGTCGATGAATTGTTCGCCCGTGTTTTTGCCGAAGTCACCGATGTTTACTCCTGTAATGACGATTTCCTTGCCGCCATCGGCAGCAACGGCGCTCGCCTGGGCTGTCAGTTGGGCGATGGTGCCGCTGCGGCTGCGCCCGCGTGCTGCGGGAATCGTGCAGTAGCTGCACCAATAGTCGCAACCATCCTGCACCTTGAGCCAGTAACGCGTGCGGTCGCCATGATCACAGGAGGGCGAGAATGAGCGGATGTCGAGCGAAGGAGTGACCTCGGTGCGTTGTTTGCGGTCCTTGAACCACTGGAGCACATAGCGGGCGATTTCGGCTTTGTGTTCGCTGCCTAACACGATGTCCACCCCGGGAATTTCGGCGATTTCTTTGCCTTTGAGCTGGGCATAGCAGCCAGTGACGACCATCAGCGCATCGGGATACTTGCGGATGAGTTGTCGGATGTGCTGTCGGCACTTGCTGTCGGCCAATGCGGTCACGCTGCAAGTGTTCACTACACACACGTCGGGTATCTCACCCTTGGCGACAGGCATGATGCCTTGCTCGGCGAGTAGTGACTGCATGGTGGCAGTTTCCGAGAAGTTGAGTTTACAGCCCAGCGTCTCGAGTTTAACCGTATGTTTCGGCAGGTTGCTCATGTTCACCTGCGACGAGTTTTACCTGAACGATGTGGTTTGCCCGACTTGCCAGCTTTGGGTCCGCGGGCTTCTTTGGCTTGGCGACGGGTGGTGTTGCCTCGTGCACCGCGTTGCTGGCGACGAGAGGCACTGCCACCCTCGTACTGCATGCGCTGGCGCTCGTCACGAGACAGGCGGCCACTGGTACTGCGGCTGTTCTGCTCGGTGATGGGCTCACGGTCGATGCGGTGGGTGTTGGCGGGATTCTCTTTGTCCACAAGGACAAAGTCTAGCTGTTTCTTGATGAGGTCGGCACGTGCCACTTGAATGGTAATGGGATCTCCCAGACGATAGACCTTGCCCTGTCGACGGCCACGGATGCAGTAGTTCTTCTCGTCGAACTCATAGAAGTCATCATCCAAGCCTCGGATGCCCACCAGACCCTCGCAATGGGTCTCGTCGAGTTCCACATACAGTCCCCATTCGGTCACGCCCGAGATGTGTCCCGTGAACACACCTCCCAAGCGTTGTCCCATGAATTCAACTTCCTTGTACTTGATGGAGGCACGCTCGGCATTGGCGGCAAGCTGCTCCTGGGCGCTCATGTGCTTGCACTGGTCCTCAAGTTTGACGGGATCGACGCTCTTCTCGCCGGCGGCATATTTGTCCAGCAGGCGGTGAACCGTCAAATCGGGATAGCGGCGGATGGGTGAAGTGAAGTGGGTGTAGTAGTCAAATGCCAGACCATAGTGGCCAATGTTGGTCGCGCTGTAAATGGCCTTAGCCATCGAACGGATGGCGAGGATGGCCAGCATCTCTTCCTCGGGTTTGCCCTTGGCCTGTTCCAGCATTTTGTTGATGGACTTGTTGATGTCGCGTCCCGAGCCCTTGGTGCGCACCTTGTAGCCGAAGTGGGCTGCGATGTCGGCGAAGTTCTGCAGTTTATCCAGGTCAGGCTGGTCATGGACACGATAGACAAAAGCCTTGGCGGTCTTGTTTTTTGCCACCTTGCCGATGTGTTCGGCCACTTTGCAGTTGGCCAGCAGCATGAACTCCTCGATGAGTTTGTTGGCATCCTGTGACATGTGCAGGTGCACGGCAGTGGGTCTGCCTTGTTCGTCAATATCGAATTTCTTCTCTTCGCGGTTGAACGATACCGAACCGCCCTCTTCGAAGCGACGGCGGCGCAGTTGCTTCGCCATCTCGTTGAGCACAGCGAGTTCTTCGGCCATGTCTCCCTCACCCGTCTCGAGAATGTGTTGTGCCTCCTCGTAGGAGAAGCGCCGGTCGCTGCGAGTCACCGTGTGGCAGATCTTGTATTTCTTCACCTTGGCCTCGGCATCCATCTCCAGGACAACCGAGTGGGTGAGTTTATCCTCATCGGGACGCAACGAGCAGATGAAATTACACAGTTTCTCGGGCAGCATGGGGATTGTGCGGTCCACCAGATAGACCGAGGTGGCACGCTCATAGGCCTCCTTGTCGATGATGGATCCGGGAGTGACATAGTGGCTCACGTCGGCAATGTGGACGCCGATTTCCCAGTTGCCGTTTTTGAGTTTTTCGATAGACAGAGCATCGTCAAAGTCCTTGGCATCGGCAGGGTCAATCGTGAAGGTAGTCACATCGCGCATGTCGCGGCGACGGGCAATCTCCTCGGGGGTGATGCCCGGTTCCAGTGCCTCGGCTGCCTCGGTCACGTTCTCGGGGTACTTGTAGGGCAAGCCGAACTCTGCCAGGATAGCATGAATCTCGGCATTGTTTTCACCTGCCACGCCCAGCACGTCTACCACCTCACCGATAGGCGAGTTGGCTTCTTCGGGCCATTCCACGATCTTGGCCACGACTTTGTCGCCGGTTTTTCCGCCTTTGAGCCTGTCCAGCGGAATGAAGATGTCGGTCGCAAGGAACTTGCTGTCGGTCGCCAACTGGGCGAAATACTTGAGCACTTGGAGCGTGCCGACAAATACTTGTTCCTTGCGTTCAAGGATTTTCACCACCTCGGCCTCGGGCTCCAGACCGTGACGTGCGGCACGGATGTGCACCAGCACACGGTCACCGTTCAGGGCGTGCATCGAGTTGCGCTCGGCCACCATGATGGGCTGGCCGTCATCGCTGGCGGTGTCCACACTGTTCTTGCCGTTGCCGCGGCGGATGAAGATGCCCTCGGCCACCGATGAGCGGTTCACGGCTTTGTAACTGCCGACGCCCACTTGTGTGAGAAAGCCGTCAACAGTCAGTTGCTCCAGTATCTCGACAATGAGCATGCGGCGCTTGGGCGTGTTAGCACCCACGGCTGCCGAGACCTGCTTGTAGTTGAAAGAGGCCTCGCCTTGCTCATTAAAAAAGTTGATGACTCTGTCATGGTACTCACGACGTTCTTGCTTCAACGATTGTAATCCGCTTCGTTTTGCCATATCTTTTTAGTTGTTATTGCGGGTTGTGTATTGTTTAACCTACAAAGATAGTGTTTTTTATTCACAATTTCTTGGCCATTGGCGTTTTTTCTCATTTTTTGTTTTCAAAAGGCCAAAAAAAACTACAAGGTTGCAGAAAAACGGTCAGCATTTCAAATGCCCGTATCTTTGCATCGTCATCGGGAGCGAAGCCGGTGTTGAAGCTTTTTTTATTGACCACATTAACACGATAGAATTATGGAAACGAAAAAGATGAAAGTTTACAATGTGATTGTCCTTGACAAGAGCGGCTCCATGTCAAGCATCGCCCGCCAGGCCGTCGATGGCGTGAACGAGACCATCGGCAGCATCAAGAGTGCCCAGGAAAAGAACCCCGACCAGGAACACATCGTCACGCTCGTGGCCTTCTGCGGCTGTGAGTTGAAAACCATCTATGACAACGTGCCGGTAGCCGAGGTGAAGCCCCTCACCGACAGGGACTACCGTCCGTGCTGCATGACACCGTTGTATGATGCTATCGGCACGACCATCACGCGTGTCAATGCCATGAAGAACAATGAACAGGATTCGCTGGCACTTGTGACCATCATCACCGATGGCTATGAGAATGCCTCTCGCGAGTATACCCACACTGCCATCCGTGCCCTCATCGAGAGCTACAAAGAGCAAGGCTGGCAGTTCACCTACATCGGTGCCGACCACGATGTTGAGCAGGTGGCCTACTCGCTCAACATCCAGCACAGCCTGCAGTTCGACAAGAGCGAAGCCGGCACCCAAGCCATGTTTGCCCAAGAGCGCAAGTCGCGTAGCCGTTGGCTTAGTAAGATGATGCATTTGAAGGATGAATGTGGCTCTGCCCCTATGCCCAAATTTCGCATCAGGGAGCTGAACGACGAGAGTTTCTTTGATTAAGTCAATTTGTCCCATGATTGTGCCAATCGGGCCGCTATAGATAGTGTGGCCCATTGGCACGATTTTTGCTGTAATTAGTACATTATCACTAACCCCCAAGATTATGCCAGAAATCAATTTTCAAGAGCTCAGTTACGGTGTCATTTACGTGTGCGGCAATCCCAAGCAGACGCACAACTTGCGTTGGTTTGCCAGCATGATAGAGCCTATGATTCGCCCGCTCACTCTCAAATGGGTTGAGACATGGGAGATTGACCACACCCTCATCATTACCCGCCGTTTCAACATCGGCAACATGGGCAAGTATGCCACGGTTCAGCTTCACTTGAACAAATATGGTCGCAGTGACAGTTATTCATTGCTGGCAGCCTTGCATGCCTTCAGTGATTGTCTTGAGAACGTCATGGATGCGAGCGAGGGCGATGTCATCATCAATGAAGCCGACTACAGTGACCGCAATGAACTGCCGCAAGGCAAGTGGGGAAAATCGGTCTATTCGGCTCCAATGGGCGACGTTTTCAATGAGTTTGAATTGGATCTTGATGTGCGGCAAGACAATACTCGTGTCGAAGAATCTCCCCGCATGGAGCTTCCACAAGCCGCTCAACCTCAAGTAGACTATGGATTCACTGGAAAAGAGGAAAAGCGCTTGGAGTCTCGTTCTAGGTGGAATCTGAAGTCATTGCGCAGAAAACGCAAGAAGGATGAAAGTGTCATTGAAGAATCTGACCATCATGACAAGTTCATTATTCGTGAGGAATCCCTTAAGAATAAATTTCCTGACATCATCAGCAATGATGATACAGGCGCAAGCGAGTATTATGATGACGATTCGCTGGTTGACTATATTGGCAGCGATGAAGTCGAACTCTTGAATATCGAGGCCGAGGAGGTCGCCGAATTCAGGAGGATTGAGTCGGAGTATGAGCGTGATGTGAAGGACCTCAGGGCGAGGATTGTCGCGTTCATCACCAAGTATCATCAAGACCCCAAGCAGTTGATGGCCACCATGCTTGAGGGTAAAGTGCTGTTGGGCTCAACACCTGGACGTGTGCTGGTCAACGGTGACATGAAGATCGTGCTGCCCGACTATGACGAGTTGGAAATTGAGATGCCCGCCATGAGCCGCACACTCTACATCCTGTTCATGAAGCATCGCAAGCAGGGCGGAGCTGGTATCGTGCTCAGGAACATTGACGAGTATCGTGACGAAATCATGGATATCTATGGCCTGGTCAAGCCTGGTGCCAACGAGGCTCGTGTTGCGCATTCGGTGGACAATCTGTGCAACCCGCTCAGCGATTCGCTCAACCAGACGATTTCGAGAATCAATCGTTGCATCAAGAATGTCATCACCGACAAGGGTCTGGCGCAGGCTTACTGTGTCACCGGTGACCGTGGCAGGGAGTATGGCATCCAGCTTGATCCGCAATATCTAGCATTGCCCCGAGCCGTGACAGGCGTTTAACAACTGATTCGCAACAATAAAAGCAGGATAAGGCGATTTCCTTGTCCTGCTTTTAGTTTTATAGCGTCAATTGTTTTTGTCACTCGATGGCGTCATCCAGGAAACGGTATTGGACGAAGGCCTCGATGGCCTCGTAGGTGGCCAACCCCAGCTGCTGATATTTCTCGGCCAGGTCGCGGTTGCGCTCTACGGAGCGTTGCCACGGCAATTTGCCGTCGGTGCTGGTGCGGAACGGGGCGTCGTGGATTTGTGAGTGGAACTTGAGGATGGCTTCGCGCTTGTCGCCGAACTCCTCGGGGCTCATGGGCACCGCCATCTCCACCTGGTCCACATCCCACTGTCCCCACTGGCCGCGATAGAGCCACACGCGGCAGTCGCGCATGAACGGCTCGTCCTTGAGGTTGTCCAGGGCATGCAGCACCGCTGTGGTGGCACGCACATGGGTACCATGCGGGTCCACCAGGTCATTGTCCACAAATATCTGGTGCGGTTGCAGGCGCAGGATGAGGTCCTGGATGACGGTGACGTCGGCATCGCTGACTTTGCCCTGGCCATGGGGGTCGTTGACGTAGAACGGCATCCTCAGGTCGTAGAGGTTCTTCTTGGGCACTCCCATCTGGCGGCAAGCCATCATGGCCTCACTCAGCATGATGGAGCCCTTGAAGAAACGCATGTCGTCACCATCGGGGGCACCAGCGTTGGTATTGCCCAGCAACTGGGCCAACGTCTGCTCGATAAACTTGAATCCGCTGCCCTCAAAACGGCGCGTCAGGCGGTCGGCCAACAAGACGCTGCGCAGCAGGTCCTCGTCACTCACGGCGACATCGGCATCGGTCTGGAAGGCGATGCTCACGTCATGCCCTTGCTGCACCAGGCGCCGCACGGTACCACCCATCGACACTACCGCATCGTCGGGATGGGGGCTGAACACCAGCACACGCTTGGGATAAGGCGTTGCACGCTCCGGGCGGTAGGTGTCGTCGGCATCAGGTTTGCCGCCGGGCCAGCCCGTGATGGTGTGCTGCAGGTCGTTGAATATCTTGATGTTGACATTATAGGCCGAGTCAAACAGGGCCACCAGCTCGCTCAGGCCGTTGTCGTTATAGTCCTTGTTGGTGAGTTGCAGCACAGGTTTGCCCGTCTGGGCGCTCAACCACACGATGGCACGGCGGATGAGATAGTCGTTCCACTCACATGAGGTCACCTTCCACGGATAACTGATGCGCGTCAGCCGCGAGGCGGCATCCAGGTCGGCAATGATCATGGCCTCGCTATGAACCTGCAGGAACGAGGCGGGCACCAGGTCGGTCATGTTACCCTCGATGGTGTCATACAAGGCCTGGGCCGAGTCCTCCTCCCATGCCACGCAGATGATGCTGGCAGCCGACAGGATGTTGCCGATGCCCAGCGTGACGGCCGTCTTGGGCACGAGGTCGCTCTGCAAGTCCTCGGCCACCCTGCTGCGGGAGTCGCTGCCCAGCAGCATCAGGCGGCAGGCGCTGTTGCGCGCCGAACCCGGCTCGTTGTAGGCAATGGAGCCATCGTTGTTGATGTCACACAGCACCAGGTCCAGCCCACCGGCATCGATGATTTCACGCTCATAGGCCTTGCACAGCCCGTGAACGTCCTCGATGTGGGACAAGTACTTGAAGGTGTGGATGTTGTTGTGCTCGATGTCCACCTTGGCGTACAGGTGCTCGTTCAAGTAGTCATGCAGGCTGAGTTCTTCGTCACCGCCCAAGCCCAGTTCACTCAGGTCAAAGGCCACCACGTCGGCAAAACTCACCTTGTCGGCAAAATACAGTTTGACCAACTCGTCATAGACCTTGACCACATGGCGGCCGGCGCCAAATCCGATGACGCAGCGCCCACGCGTCTCGACACAGCGGGCGATTACCTGGGCGGCCTCGCGGGCGGCCTCGCGGGCGCCTTCATCGGCATTGCCCATGACCGTAGTGGGCACTTTCTCGTATCGCGTCAGCGAGGCGAGTTCTATCTCATTTTCGGGACGATAATACCGGCTGGAAACCTGATACAACTTGATATTCGTCTTTAAATCCGTCTTCATCTTTTTTACCTTGTATAAACCAAAAGCAAAAGTAAGCATTTTTTCGATACAATCATCAAAATCATGCATCAACCTCCAAAAAACAAGCATTTTTCAGCAGTTTACCGTCATCGACGGCAGCAACCCGCACCGATGGAACGATTATTGCTATGCAAATGATGATGATATGATGAGGATGCTTCCTCATGACGCACCCCTAATCCTACCCCACATAGCGGATAACGCTACAAGTTACTAGTATTTTTCAATTTAATTACCCCTTTTAATTCCATGAATTATGTTTGACATCTTAAATCTTCAGGAGAACTTCAACAACCTGTTGGTATGGAGCGATGCTCTGGTTAATCACACCCTGCCGCTGATTCACATTGCATGGGGCATCCTGATTGTGTGCCTGGCTGTTGCAGCCTGGAAGACCCGCAGTCTGCAGTTCACGCTCTGGCTGGTTTTCACCCTCGTGGCTGCTTTTATTCATTTCCTTGTGCTATACCCCGTTTTCTCGGACTATGCTTTTGAGCACATAGGCTCTGACACATCACTTTGGATGATCTTGCTAGGTTTACCATTTCTGGTCTTCTATCCGCTTCTCGCTTTATATTACGGAATAGAGCAGTCAAGCATGAATATTATGACCCTGGAAATCAACGGTCTGGCAACCTTTGGCCTCGCCATATACTTTGTCTGCAACCTTCCGCCGGACATTCTCCAATGTAGTGATCTACCCACGCCCCCAGCCTACGCTCACCTCATCACCGTTGTTATCGCCATTCTCTTGCTGGCAACGACGTTAGTACGCCTGGTGAAAGGCATCATCCGGCAAAACCATGCCGACATCAATCTGGCCATCGTCCTGCTCATCGGCAACTTATACGCCATAGCAATTTGGGCTGCTCATCTGCACGAGTGGGCCATCTACACCAAATTCTACATGAGTTGCTAATCAGCGACTTATCATAGCGTCCCATCGGTGACTAGACGGGTGACCGATGGGGAAATTGGCGGTTTTTTGCAAAAAACCGCCTAAAGTTGTTTGCCCTGCAAGTGATTTGCACTACCTTTGTAGTTTAAAATTAAACGAAGTTTAAAAACGCTTAAACAGACTACGATTATGAGATGTCAACATTGCGGACACGAGGTTCCCGAAGGTTCAGTTTTCTGTAACCGTTGCGGCTACCGCATGAGTAAAGACATGCCTTGCCCCCATTGCGGCAAGCAGATTCCCGCCTCATCAGTCTTCTGCCCCCTGTGCGGCAAGGCCGTTGAGCAAGAAGTCCAGAACACACCATCGACCAGCAGCGTCACCACGCCGCCGGCAAGCCGTCCCAGCCAGCAAGGGATGACCTACAACGAGCAACGCGCGGCAGCACGGCGCCAGCCCGCCAACGCCTGGCAACAGCCCGAGCCCGTGGAGCCCGAGGACGATGATGATGACGATAACGGCGGCGGTCGCTCGCACTATGACCGCAACCTGATCATCGGCATCGTTGCTGCCGCTCTGATCATCGGCCTGCTGAGCCTGCTGCGCCACTGCAACAGCCAGGAAAATGACCGACTGGCCAACCAGGCCGACAGCGTCGCCCTGATTGCCGAGGGCAGCCAGGACCCGATGGCAGTGTTCAATGCCGAGTTGAGCCGTAACAACTTCACCGAGGACAAGGCCTACACCGGTTGTGCCGTGCGCCTCAACAGCAGCGACCCCAATGCCCCTGAGCACCTGATCGGTGTGACCTACAAGGACGATACCGACCGCCCCTTCATCAAGGTCTATAACCTCACCCGCGACGGAGCACAGTGGAAGACCGAACTGGCCCAGACCAAGTACTTCGACGGCCGCAACATCGTCATGGACCACTCGTCGCTCATCGCCGATGCCATGAACGTGCCCCGTGCCGTGACCGTTGACGGCAAGCAGTGCCTGTACTTTGCCTTCCTCAACCACCTCAAAGGTGCCGGCGAGGGCAACAACGGTCGCGTGACCTTGTGCCTGTTTGAGCCCGAGGGCAAGAAACTGACCACACTCACCTACGACGGTACCATCCGTTCCCGCAGTGACGGCCGCCAGTATGTCTATTGCCGTGGACCGCTCGAGAACACCAGCAGCAGCGAGCGCAGCTTCCTGCGCCAGGAGGCCGCCAGCATCGGCGCCATCCATGTTGCCACCCAGGACGAGATAGACGCTGAGGAAGAAGCCAAGGCCAAGGAAGAGGAAGAAAAAGCCCTTGAGGGCGAGGAGAACGCCGGTGCCAAGTGGGACCATGACAATGCCGAGAACATGGACAAACTCAAGGAGGGTGAGGAAGTGAAGATGAAGCCCACCCAGTACGACAAGCCCATCATCAACATGAGGGAAATCAAGGATAAGCTCGAGAACGACCGCTATCTGGTATTCCTGGACACCAAGGGCTCGGTTGTCGGCTTCAACAAGAACACCCGCAAGTACTTCACCATCTATAGCGGCAAGAACGGCTCGGCCTCGGGCATCAGCTTCAATAGCGACAACCATGTGCTCATCAAGACGCCTAGCGGTTCCATCACCTATGACCTGGTGCATGACAAGGCCAAATCATCCAACTAATCAATAACGAATCATGAATCCCGAGAAGCGATATTACTTCTGGTTCTTCCTCGTGCTGGACCTCCTCCTGGCAGGCGTGCTCGCACTGCTGTGGTGGCTCAACAATGTCGCCTTTACGGGATAAACAATGCTAATGGACTAGTGGCCGACCACTAGCCAATAAAATCCATACAACCCATGGCTGTAGAAATCAGAGAAATCCAACCCACCAAGCGCAATCTGCTCAAGTTTGTCCATTTCCCCATCGACACGCTGTACCGCGACAGCGAGTACTTTGTCCCGCCACTGGTGACGGACGAGGTGAACACGCTCAGGCCCGACAAGAACCCGGCATTTGACTTCTGCGAGGCCGTCTATTACCTGGCCTACCGCGACGGCAAGATTGTGGGCCGCATCGCCGGCATCATCAACCATGTGGTCAACGAGCGCAGCAACAAGAAGGAGGTCCGCTTCAGCTACATCGACTTCATCGACGATGCCGAGGTGGTTGACGCACTCATCGACGCAGTGACACGCT
>JAEEGK010026437.1_pt1 | contig 11815 bp, 10 predicted proteins | sample 8958771 | NCBI WGS metagenome assembly JAEEGK01 (sample SAMN16246547, study PRJNA631951) | gut metagenome | biome: gut microbiome; feature: rumen; material: SC-attached | host: Bos | place: Iran: Karaj | collected 2018-10 | reverse complement strand
AGCATCAAATACAAGCTTGTCGAGTTCATGCAGGACAAGATCGACCAGGAATTCGACGGCAACATCTCCGGTCTGACCGACTGGGGCATGTACGTCGAGATCGACCCTACCAAGATCGAGGGCATGGTTCCGCTCAGGGACATCAAGTCCGACTTCTTCGAGTTCGACGAGGACAACTACTGCCTCCGCGGCCGTCGCACCAGAAAGGTCTACAGGCTCGGCGACCCTGTAAGGATCAGGGTAAAGGCCACCAACCTGGAGCAGAGGCTGCTTGACTATGAACTCATAGAATCAGAGATCGAGAACGCTCCGGCTCCGGAATCCCGCAAGAAGCGCGGTTCGGACAAACGCAGTTCCGACAAGCGCAGCTCGTCAAAGAAGCCGGCCAAGACTTCAAAGCCGTCTAAGACCCGTAAATCTCGTTAAGGACATCCAGAGAACGGATGTTCAGCGAGGTTTCTCCATGGAACTCCAGATATCGGATTATTATCTCGCACAGCCTTGTGCGGGTCGAACCCGTCATCGGTATCAGCATGGCCTCCGAGAAAGAGGAACTGATGAATTTGCGGATCTCCGAATAATAGCCGTCAGCGAAAGGAGCCAGGTCGTCATATGACGGGCTGAAACCCATGGCAACCGCCAGCTCCAGCAGGAACCATATATGGAAATTGCTGAAATCGCTTTCCAGAGCATCCAGAGTAAGTATCTGTCTGACACACCACTCATAGAGTCCGTCCTCCCTGCCCTCTTCCTTGAGAATCCGAAACAGGACTTCGCTCATGAACATGGCGATGGAATTCTTGTACATGTCACCGCGCAGCCTGAACAGAGGCTCGCAGGACGAGAAGCCATGAGCCGTCCATAGCGTCGCCTTCGGATTCTCCACCACGTCGGCCTCCAGTATTGCAAGAGGCAGGAACATGGACATGGGAGTCTTCTTCCCGATACGGACCAGAAAACTCCTCCGCCCGTACTCCTTGCTGAGAGTGTGGAGCACTATGGAACTTTCGCCGAACCGGGTATGGTTCAGGACTATCAGCTCAGTGTTTACGGTCATCTGTTCATGAGAAATTCCGCCATGGCTCGCATTGCCTTGCCACGGTGGGAAATGTCATTCTTTTCTTTGTCGGACAGCATGGCAAGGGTCAAGCCCTCCGTATTCGGGCCGGATGCGGTGCGTTCGGGTATGAACACCGGATCATAGCCGAAACCTCGTCCGCCTGACTTGGAGAGGGCGATATGTCCCTCGAGCACTCCGTCGAAGAAGAAGGTCTCGCCGCCGATGATCAGAGTCACGGATGTGCGGAATCTGGCAGTCCTGTCGGTCCTGCCTTCAAGCTCCGAGAGAAGCCGGTCCATGTTGGCGTCGGGATCCTTCGATTCGCCGGCATATCTGGCGGTATGGACGCCGGGCGCTCCTCCGAGGGCATCGACTTCCAGCCCGGTGTCGTCCGCGAAACAGTCGCAGCCGGTATGGTCATAAATATACTTGGCCTTGATAAGCGAATTGGCCTGCAGGGTGTCTCCCGTCTCCGGGATGTCCTCCAGCAGGCCTATCTGGGCGGGAGTGACGAGTTCGAAACCCTCTCCAAGGATTCCCTGAGCCTCGCGCAGCTTCCCCATATTGCCAGTGGCGAATACTATCTTCATCTGCATAGGAATTAACTATGCAAATTTATCAATAATATCCGACACTAGCTCTACTAAAATGAATACCCTACTCTCAAGTACAGGTTTCTATTGGCAGCATCTTCAAATATATATCCCGTAGAAATCCGGAGATGATTGAACAGTTGCAGCGTAACGCGCGGCATATAACATAGATAACTACCTTCGTATGAAGAATAATAGCATCCGATTTCATCACCCCGTTCAAGACTGGCATCTTTGTCAAAAGAGGCAACGCCAAAACCAAAACCAGCAAATAACTTTACATCCCTCTTGTGAAAAAAGCCATAATCAGAGACAATCATGATATTATTGCTAAAATAATTCAAGGTCTCACGCCCAGAAGATCTCGAAAAAATCTGGACAGAGCCATTTAATCCGATGCTTAATGGCATTGCTTTTAGATTATATCTCACTTCTGCATATCCAGAAGCACCAGGATGAACCCTCTCTGAGATCATCTTATCAAAAGAATACAATAATCCAGCACCGACTTCAAAATTCAAAGTACGGCTACGAACATACTGCTGCCCACGACACAACGTGGAAATAGAAATTAAGCAAAATAATAACAGTAATACCTTTTTCATATTTCAGTAAGATTAAAACTACTCCTTGTATATAGTCATGGCACCTATTTTCCCATCATAACGAACAGCAGACCTTACTTCCCCGCGTTTAAGCTTTATATTTGGAAGTGCATAAGTCCCTTTCGCAATAGCTTTTGCCCATTCTAGCCATTTAGTCGGAAGGTTTAGTAAATTATCGAGAGATATACCTATAGAGAAATCCTTATCAAAGAGTGCTTCACAATACTCTTTGTTTGTTACAGACTTTCCACCTGGTGTATGTATCAGATACAACGATGTAGGACCAGCCAAAAGAATTTTATCAACTCCGGAAACGTCTGTTTTAGTTTTATTCTTTACCGTATTGAAAACATATTTAATTCCCTGCTGGAACAACGAATTAATTTGTGCTTGAGTAAAATTCATGCCAAATACATATGCGACAGTCTCATTCTTATCGAAATAAACGTTGTATTCATCTCTAATTACTGTAGTAGGGGCCGCATTGGGTAATTGTGGGATGGTCCCTTTAATAGGCATCTCCGTTACTATCATTCCCCAACCTACATACAGCTCTGATGCTTTTGTTTTATTCCACCATAGAAGGTTTTTTTTCAGCATTTTAGCATTAACCCCAATGGAAGACCAAAATACATAATCATAATAAAAGAATTTTGATTGATACTTCCGTTTACTAGTAAATTTATAATCAAACGCTTTATTTCCACCAAAAAGGGATTGAAGTATCTTTCCAACAACTGTTTTAGCTTTACTATTGTAGCGCGGATATTTTGAATAATCCAAATTGGCCAACGAACTTGTAGTACCAGCTTTAGTTTCCATTGGATTTATGAACAATGATTCATCAGCAGCAATCTCACACATCGACGCGTCTAAACTCTCGTCTTCAATCTCTTCATAATAATCAGAAGCATAGTAAACTTGATAATCATCAATAGAAAAGGTCGCATATCTAAAAATACCATCTCTCAATTTATATAAAAGAGTATCGACTTTCTCCCCTACAGATTCTTCAAAATCAGCATAACTATCCAAAAAGACACCTTCTAAATCTTTATTATAATAATACGTCCCCGTCTTGGATATCTTATATACAACTCCGGCAATTTCTATCTCACCACGGGCATTGAGAAGAGATGCAAGATCCCTATCTGGGATATACTCTTCATATCCAGCGGCCTCATATATTGAAACACCTCCATCCGCCTTGGTCGGCTTATAGTCTCGCAGGTCATATCTCAAGATAGGATCGTTTTGATAATCAACATCTGAACAACCGCTCATAAGACTAGCCCGAGGGCCAAAATCGATTGAAGACTTCGTGTCAGAAGTCCTGCATTGATACATTCGAGCACGGAATTCGTCCATCGAACCAAAAGACAGCCTGTCAATTTCCATTGTAGTCTTCGACGGCGAATCGTCAATCGAAATCATTTCTGCTTTTTGGCAGGAGAGAATACCCCCCAAGTAACAAAAGAGTTACACTCTTTGTGAAAAACTTAAACATAGTAGTGGGATAGTTAAAATGTTATTAAATAATGCAATACCTCCTCCGAGGCACATACAAAGATACACCTTTTTTAAAAAATTGCAACAGCATTTTGCGTCCTCCGCAACCTTATTATGCGTCAATGGCGGCCGGTGACTTCGTCTATGATACTGCCGAGCTTAATTGCGGAGACGGGGCTGTCAAAGCCTTTGGAGTACTCTTCCAGCTTATCGGACGGTATCTCATGCTTTATCGCATAATCCATAAGTCCGGCAAATTCCACGCAATCGTCAAACGACTTTGAGACATAGCCGTATTCCGGGGCATGAAGTATCTCCATAGGGCCTGCACATGGAGTAGAGACTACGGTCTTTCCCAGACACATCGCTTCTACGATTACGGTAGAGAATGATTCCGAAAGAGAGGAAAGGACAAGGGCCCGGGCCTGCCTGACATAAGGATATGGATTGCTTGTGGCCCCTACCCATACAAGCCTGTCGCCTATTCCGAGTTCTTCTCCGAACTGTCTCGACCTGTCCCTCTCGGGACCGTCTCCGATAAGCACGAGCTTGAAGCCCGGATTGCTCTCAAGGAATATTTTGAATGACTTCAGCAGGAACGGGATGTTCTTGACCTCGTAGATCCTTCCGACAAAGACGAGGAAGTCCCCGTAGTCCTTTATTTCTTTTTTCGAGTTTTCAAGAATCTTCGCCCTGTCGACAGGGTTGTACAGGACGCGCAGCTTGGACGGCCTGATCTTCTGTCCGACCAGCATGTCCCTGATTCCCTCCGAGACACAAAGGGTCAGCGAGGATCTCTTCAGGGCCCATGGCAGGAGCACCTCGTGGCGGAATCTGGATGTATCCGAATTCAGGAAACTGTGCTGGCTGGTGATGATCTTGCTTCTTTTTGGGATGAGACAGTTGGCAATCGCCAGCAGGATGTTGCAGCTCTCGGAACCGGAAATCACCACGTCGAACCTGTTCTTCCTCAGGACGCCGACCAGCCGGAACAGCGACTGTTTCAATGCTTCCGCATGCAGTTCTATGATTCCTACTCCAGGGCTCAGATATGACAGCAGGCCTCCCCGCCTGGTCCCCAGGATAAAATACACTTCATTATCTGACGACAGATAATTGGCATAATCTATCAGGACTTTCTCGATGCCGCCGAAGTCCAGATTCTTTGAGAAGAATGCGATCTTTTTCATAGCGATTCCCGACAATTGACAACCACATACACAAATATATGGATTATTTTCAGAATTGCCGTGTTTGGCATAGTCTGTATTCTGCCACGGCTATTATTCCGTGATATAATCGAGATCTGTCACCTTATATAAATCCGTCAGTATATGACCATTAAATACTATTTTTGGTGTAGCCATAATACCATTGGATATAGCCCACTTATAATGAGAATCTATAATTCCCAAAGAGTGGGAATTATTATATTCTTCCTTCCCTTTCATATTCTTCCATACTGAACGCGGGTAATTGTTTACATAATCGTAGAACACTGAGCAAGCATTCCCACGTTCACATGATTCTATGAGCACTTGGGCAATTCTTCTGGTTGCAGAATCGTTAGGATCTATCAGAAATATTACACTAAGATTAGTATAATACTTTCTGCGTATAAGTTCCACAACACTTCTCGCCGTAGACATACAAGGACTGCAAGACGGATTGACAATAATAGTGACATCATATAAAGGATCTTCTCGCTCAATTATCGCAATAGGCGTAAGCGACTCATAGTTTAAAGTCGTCGAGGTGTTTAACAGACAAGCTAGGCCTTCACTCGTATATCTAAACCTATTGAAGGCATCCTGTCTTTTTTTTAGATCAGTAAAAGAGTACAGGGCCTTCGTAGCTAGAACATATAAAGCCCAGATGGATAATCCACATGCCACAAAAGAAGCAAGCTTCACTAACGACACTATATCAAACACAGCGTATTTTCCATTCAAAAAGAAAAGAATCGCCGTAATAAAATTAATCAAAAGCAAGCCTTGTGTCAGCAGACAAAGCGTACACCACTTATGAGATATCTTCCATTGATAAATAATCGAATATGGGATATAAGCGGCTGATAATACTGATAGAAATGCGATAATCGTTGAAGAAAAGAGGGCATCATAGAAGAAAAGCAAGAACGTTGTAATCAAAAAATACACACATCCTATATCTACCCATGAAACTATTCCTAAGAATACTGCGTCTTTGGAATCCAGAATTGATGAACAATCTCTGTTCGAGTGTTCTTTTCTAGAATGGCATATTCTCCCGACAAGGGAATTACCGCGATCAAGTTTTTGCACGTGAAACAAACCTCCCAGAACCAATCCGCTCAAGGATGTAAGAAAAAACACGACATTAAATGGTGAATATACGTCCTTCATTCTGGTTAAAAAAACCAAAAAGGACGAAACTATAGCAATAATTAGTATAAGGAATGATATTCTTGAGAAACGCCATCCTATAGTTTCAGAAAACGGTATCTTTATGTATTTATCTTTTGCATCAATTAGTAGTACTCTTCCCGTCCAAAACTTTCTTATGTCTATATCCGAGACATATTCCTCTTTCACCTTCTCATTCAATATGAAGCAATTGCCTTCTGCATCAATTCGAGTTACCGGCAAATATAGATCATTATAGTGCAACAACAATGGCTTTGGCAAATCATATATCTCCTCCATATCGCTTTCTATCAAACTCGAATCAATACCATATCGAGACAGCACATATGCCACGGATTCTATTGACGGATACAAAGGATGACTTTCAAGAAGGTTTCTTGTATAACTGTCACATTTCCGGCCATGGTACTCCAGGAGTATTCTAAGACAAGTATATGGATTAGATGTTATCAGTTCCCTTTTTTTCATATTATTTCAACAATTTGTCTTTCAATACGGAGGAACCCGGTCTAGGAGCATCAATATCTTCTACAACACCGGACTCATCGATTATAATGTATCTAGGAATGTATCTTAGATTGATTTGCTCAAAGAAAACAGGTTTCTCATTGACAACTCTGTAAGATACGGAATTCCAATCTGTTTTTTCATCCAATGCAGCCTTGCGCCATGACGCTCTGTTCCTGTCTGTCGAAATAAACATGAATGCGACATTGTCCCCTGCCAGTTCCTCCCGCAACTTTATGGACGCCGCCATTGACTCACGGCATGGGCCACACCATGAAGCCCAGAAATCGACAAAAACCCTGACGCCTGAGTATTCTTTAAGGAGTTCTCCCATCTCAATAACATTCCCACTCAGATCCTCAAGCAGAAGATCATATGTATAGCCGGCAACAGGTCTTACGGATATCTTCTCTACTTCTTCAGTCAAAACCGTAGAATCCCCGGTGGCGGAAACATACTGGTCAACACAGTGGTTTATGACATCCGGATCATATTGATGCCAACCTCCGTCGCCATCTCTCATTCTCATTATCTGCCACTTCATCAGTTGCCTCTTTGCCATCTTGCAAGCCACACTATCCTCAGCTATTCTTTCAAAAGCAACAGAAGCGTCATCCTCAGCGACATATTCCAAAGACTTTATAAAATATGAGACATAATGCATCAGACTGTCAGACTTCACTATTTCTTCCGGATTCTTTCGGACAGCACCGGGCACAACTGTACGATAGTGCGTAGCCACTCTCTGGTCTAAATCCAGACTGTCCACCTTCTCTATATATCTTAAGAGATACTCACCGTAGCACTTTTCCAAGGAATCAAGATTGACATACAGCCGTTTCATATCAGAATCAAGTCCGGGATACTTTGTCTTATACCTTGGCTCGCTGAAATATGAATAAGCCCTTTCAAAGATGGCATTATTCAGTACAGTCCCGTTCATATACCCCAGTTTTTGATTAAATACGTCCCGAGATTCATAAGGAAGGTTATACTGCCAAGTCTTCTTGTCTGAGGTCAGACTCTTTGCGGTAGGCCTATGGTTTCTATCGTAGGAAAAAAGAATCGTATCTCCCGCCTCAAACAAATAGCTTATAGCTTCAATCCCTTGATACTGATGCAACACTTCTGCATACCCTTTGTATGCAGGAATAGCAAGAGTATCGTATCCTATACGCACCGGGCAGAAAGTCCTGAAATCACCGTTTTCATCAATATACGTGATCGTGTCGTAATAAAGTCGGGAAAGCTTGCGAGATAGAATGGCGGCTTCATGCTGTACCGGAGCATTATCAAATATCAATATGACCCTCTCATTGACGCCACCGGACTCCTCGAATTTATTAAAGCATGAGGAAAACGTTATTGCAATAACTAAAGACGAATATAACAATTCTTTCATTATACGAAGTTCTATAAGGGGTGGCTTCATTTATAACCACCCCCTGGGCTGTTTCAAAAGCCTTTAACCACAATATGAAGAGGACGCACACGACTCACAGCACCAATGCCCTCCATCCTCAACCATGAACAAAGCTGCAACCTTAGAAACGTTGCATTCTATTGTCCCTGTCTTTGTCTTATATCCGCATCCGCCTCCGATTCTCAACATTGCTTCCTTAGACAGGATATTCCTTTCTTTGAATGATTTAAATGTTTTCATATTACATTACATTTATTTTACACGCCTACTCTTCTCGGATTTTCGGCATCTCCGATCTTGGCCAAGACTATTGCGAAATTATTAAGAATCATTATAATTATCACTGAAAAACGTCAGAATAATCCTTACATAATTCAAAGCACAACTATCTGATAATCAAGTATTTATACAACCATGTTAGAATCAAAATCTTACACTTATCGTAACTAATTGATTATCAATAAGCTACCGGGGGGGGTGATAGATTATTCGCACCGAATTGATTTTCAGTCAATTACAATATTACAAAAATATAAACAATCTTAAAAATTTCGTAAATTTGTGTTTGGCATGGCAGTTGCGGATTGTCATGCAGTTTTTTGTGTAATATGAGAAAGAGATTTATTACGGTTGCCGCTGCCATTCTGGCCGGCGTTTCAGTCTTCGGACAGTCAAAAGAATTCAAGTTGGGACAGTGGGTGGAAATCAACAATGCCATACTCACTCAGCTCAGTCGCGCATATGTCGATTCACTGCCAGTAGGAAGGATGCAGGAAGCAGGGATCAACGCCATGCTTGAAGCCCTCGACCCATATACGGTATATGTGCCGGAAGAGGATCAGGAGAACTTCCAGATGATGATCGGCAAGACTTACGGAGGCATAGGAGCTATCATCTACAAGCCCGAGAAAGACGGCAACGTAATCATAAACGAGCCATACGCCGGTTCACCGGCCGCACGTGCAGGACTGACCTGCGGGGACGAAATCATGGAGATCGACGGAGAGACTACCCATGGACTCGAATCCGCCCAGGCCAGCGAAAAGATGAAAGGCAAGCCGGGAACCACGGTGACATTCAAGGTCAAGAAACTCCGTAGCGGAGAAATCGTAGACATCCCCGTGATCAGGGAAAGGATCCATCTCCCTGACGTGGAATATGCCGGCATGCTCGACGACACCACAGGCTACATACTCCAGACTGGCTTTACGGAGAATGTTTCCGCAGACATCCGTTCCGCATATTACAAGCTCAAAGGACAGGGCATGAAGAAGCTGGTGCTCGACCTCCGCGGCAATGGCGGCGGTCTGATGCATGAAGCAATCAATATCGTCTCCCTTTTTGTCCCGAAAGGCTCTCTGGTTGTGTCCCAGAAGGGACGCGACAAAGCCGATGACGCCGAGTACAAGACCACCCTCAACCCTATAGACACGGAAATTCCTCTTGTCGTGCTTGTTGACGGAGGCGCCGCTTCCTCATCCGAAATCGTGGCCGGAGCATTCCAGGACCTGGACCGCGCCACTATCATGGGAAAAAGGACATATGGAAAGGGACTTGTCCAGTCAATCCGTCCGCTGCCTTACAACGGACAGCTCAAGATAACTACTTCAAAGTATTATACTCCTTCGGGACGCTGCGTCCAGGCTATCGACTATGCATCCAGGAACGAGGACGGAAGCGTCGGCTTCATTCCGGATTCTCTGACTCATGAGTTCAAGACAATGCACGGCCGCCCGGTACGCGACGGCGGCGGCATCACGCCTGACGTGGTCGTGGAGCCTAAGCATTACAGCAGGCTGGTATATTCTCTGGTCCTGAACGGAATCGTGGAGCAGTATGCCCTTAAGTATGTCCGCGACCATGAATCCATCCCTGCCGTGGAGGATTTCCATTACGGCGAATATGATGATTTCGTAGCCTTCGCAAAGGAGAAGGAGTTTGACTATCGCTCAAGCGCGATGGCCCTGTTTGATTCGATGAAGAAGTCCCTCGACGAAGACGGACTTGCCGAAGAGACTGCAGATGAGCTGGAAGCTCTCAGGAAAGCCCTGGAGTTTGACAAAGAGCGCTTCCTCCGAATGAAGAAAGACGAGATCGTCCCGTTCATCGAAGAAGAGATTGTGGTAAGGTATTACTTCCAGGAGGCCGGAGTCAAGGTGCGCCTGCGCTATGACACCCAGCTTAAGGAAGCCCTGACCAAGCCTCTGATCAATATTTAATCCAGAAAATCAGGTTTTTTGAAATAGCCCCGGGCTTCGAACTCCTTGCGTTCGGCGGCCCAGGCTTCGTCTATATAGACGGTGTCCGCCCTGTCCTTGAAAAGGATGCCGTCGAGATGGTCACATTCATGCTGGAATATCCTGGCAGTATAGCCATCGACAATCTCAGTGACCGGACGGAAGGTCTCAAGGCTTATGTAAGATATCTCTATCTTGCCCGAACGGGGCACTGAACCTTTATAGCACGGAACAGAGAGACAGCCCTCGACGCCCGGAATCATGCTTGAGGAAGAAGCCGTGATCTTAGGATTGACATACAGTTCCAGAGGTTTTCCCGGCTTGTCGTAACGCATAACCCAGATCACTCTCTTGTTCACGCCGACCTGAGGGGCAGCTATTCCGACGCCGTCCTGATGAGGGGCGGTGACGGTGCTGTACATCTTGGCGGCAAGGGTCCTGAAGGTCTCGGACTTGATGGCCTTGACAGACAGCTCTTCGCTCGGAGTCCTGAGAATGACGCTGTCTGCAGGATCATTGATGACGGTGACATACATCACCGAATCAGAGTGTTCTATGATTACTTTTTCACGGATAGAGCTGTTTTCGCCCTCGGTCTTGAATGACCCGACCACTGCAAGCGCAATCAACGGCACCAGAACTACCAGCAGCGCTATGCGCACGATAAGCTTTAAAGATTTATTCATTGTTTTTCTCCCATAGGTATATCTTATCCCCTCGGCGAAGTTTCAGCTCTGCGGGAGCCTCGCCGATGACATTCTCCCTGTTGAGGGCGACAGAGCAGCGGACTCCCTTCCCGGCGACCTCGGCCGGTTTCAGTTCCACTCTCATGTCGTCCACACGGAATTCTATCATTCCGGTAGTAGCTCCGATCGCCATGACTTCCGCTCCCTTATGAAGGGCTGATGACTCAACTGCAATCTCGGCGACACCGATCTTGTCAAACCAGTTGGTCACCTTTCCACAATAGACTTTCTTCCTGGTGGCCTGACTGCCATAAACATCGCTCCATTCTCCAAGCCTGGCTCCCTGATAGTAGCCGTCCCAGAAACCTCTGTTGAAGACTTCCGCAAGCTCAGCCTTGAGCTTGGCGGTGAGTTCCGGAGTATATGTGCCGTCGCATACGGCATCTGCGGGCCTGCGATAGCATGAAGCGCAGCGTTTCACATATTCGGCGCTCCTGGCTCGTCCCTCGATCTTGAAGACCTTGACTCCGGCATCTATGAACTTGTCCATGAATTCGATGGTGCAGAGGTCCTTCGGGGACATTATGTATTTGTTGTCAATGTTCAGTTTATTGCCGGTCTCCAGGTCAGTGACCTCATATCCGCGGCGGCAGATCTGCATGCAGGCTCCCCTGTTGGCAGAAGCCCCGTATGTATGCAGGCTCAGGTAGCATTTACCGGAAATGGCCATGCAGAAGGCTCCATGGGCAAACATCTCGATACGCACGAGATTGTCGGACGGTCCCCTGAG
>JAEEGK010026436.1_pt1 | contig 11815 bp, 9 predicted proteins | sample 8958771 | NCBI WGS metagenome assembly JAEEGK01 (sample SAMN16246547, study PRJNA631951) | gut metagenome | biome: gut microbiome; feature: rumen; material: SC-attached | host: Bos | place: Iran: Karaj | collected 2018-10 | reverse complement strand
GGGCGCCGTCCCTGATCGTATAGCGAAGGGGCTCCAGAAGGGCGGAACGCCACTGCAGATCGTTATAGGACATGCAATACATCAGACGGCCCCCTTCCTGCCCGCGCGCTTGTTTTCATAAGCCTTTATGATCACCTGTTCCCAGCTTGCTGCCACGATATCCCTGTCAAACGCCTTGAGGTCCTCCCGCGCCTGACGTTCCAGCTTTCGCCGAAGAGTCCCATCCTGCGCCAGAAGACACATCGCCCGCGCCAGTCCTTCCTCGTCTCCGATATCCACAAGCAGCCCGTTTTCTCCGTCCCGGATCACGTCCGCCGAGCCCTCGCACCTCGTGGAGATGCACGCGATCCCCATGGCCATGCATTCCAGCAGCGCATTGGACAGCCCCTCAAAATCGCTGGAAAGCACAAACATCTCCGCATCCCGGATCCGCTCATGCACATTCGGGTCGTTTCCTTCCAGAAACGCATGCGCCGTCAGGCCCAGGGAGCCGATCAGCCGCCGCAGCTTGCCTTCCAGCTCACCCTCTCCGAAAATATGCAGGGTGTATTCGGGGAACTGCCGGTGGAAGCGCGCAAAGCTCCGGATCAGCAATTCATGGTTTTTCTGCGGCATCAGTCTTCCCAGCGCCGCGATCTTCTTTTTTCTCTGCGCATCGGCCGGGGGCGGCGGCAGGAGGGGATTTTTCAGGATGCAGCTTTTCTTCCGCACGGCGGCCCCAAACATGCTGCGGACCTTTTCGGACTGAAAAACGATAAAATCAGCTTTCTGATAGGCAAGGCAGATCAAAAAGAACAGGTTCCCCCAGGATTTCTTCGGATTGCTGCGCTCGGAGCAGATGACGCACTCTCTCCCCTTTGACCTTGTATTGATATTGTTCGCAGTATTGCCCAGGGATATGGCCGCGTCGATGTTCAGTTCCTTTTTCAGCGCTTTCAGCTCTTTTATCTGTTTCCGAACGACCCGCAGCTTTGTCAGACTGTCCGCGCTTTTGTCATAGCTCGGGAGCTTCCGGACCATGCATCGATCGCTCAGCGCATTGCTTTTGCCGGAATCGAAGCAATAAGCCACCGCAACATGGTGCTTCTCCGCCAGGGCGTTGGCCAGCATGCAGGTGACCTTCTGCGCGCCGCCCAGATAGAGGGTGGAGGTGATGAACAGAAGATTCAGTTTTTTATCCTTGCTTGCTTCCGTGCTGCTCATGATCTCTTCTCAATTTCCTGTCCTGCCATATCGTCGTAATAAAGATTATCGGCGTTATAATAATTCACCGATCTGCACAGCTCGAAAATCAGGTCCTTGCAGAAGGCGTCCTTCGGGTCAAAGAGGCGGTCCAGATAAGCGTCAAGCCAGCTCTGGACCAGCTGGTGCATCCTTTGGATCCTCTCCATCGCTTCCGGCTTTCTGACCTCCGGGTCGAATACCGGCCCGCCGTCTTCGCCGATCCGGTCGAGCGCCGGCTCCGGGGAGGTAAAATACACCTCGAGCTTCATCAGGGTATCGTAATCTATCAGATCCTGATCCAGATAATAATCGATATTCCGGGCATAACGGTTCGAATACTCGGGGATGCCGACGTAAAGGCCGTCCAGCTCGCCCGTGATATGCTTTTCCAGCATCCGCTGGCAGTTGCCCTCCGAAATGAAATCCATGACCGCGCATTTTTTGCCCTGCAGCCCTTCCCGCGACCAGTATTTCCCGTAGCCTTCCCGGCACTTCTGCGCCAGGGCGCGGATCTGCCCTTCATGCATCCGATAGTATTCCTCAACGGATTCTCCGCGGTACGGCTGCAGCTCGTCCCCCCGAAGGCAGAACAGCCGGCGGAACAGCCTGGGGACATCGTCTCCGTAAATGCGCAGATTACCGAAATACTTCACCAGCTCGAAGTCGTCCATGACGGTCAGGAATGCGGCGTGTCTGCCGGTATAGAAATACCTGCCCGGGGGAAGCCTGTCCGGGAACATCTTCTGCAGTCTCCCGTAAGTTTCCCGCAGGATATACCCGTCCCGGGAGGAAAGCAGAAAGCAGTGATAATCCCCGGCCGCCAGTCTGCCGCAGACCCACTGGAGATAGCCTGCCGCCAGGGGGGCGACGATCATGTCCGCGATCAGGGCGTCCGCATTCTGCTCAAAGGGATCGTCGAAGCCCATCGCGATGCCGAGGCCCAGCAGCTTTCTGTCCGCCAGAGACCGGCACAGGCTGATCGCGGTCCGATAACCGTTTTTTTCCGCCAGTTCCAGCGGAGAGGGAACCAAAAACGCATCCAGCCCGAACTCGCGGGCGGACAGGTAATCCGAATAATGATTGTCGCCGATATGCAGGATCCTTTTGCCCTCCGTCCCGCCCCGCGTCAGCTCCTCGAACAGGCCCTCCTGCTTGAGGATCCCGGACCGGCAGGACAGGTGCAGGGCGCTGTAGCCCGTGATCCCGCATTTACGCAGAAGCCCCTCGATAAATCCGGCGTCAAGGTACATATCGCTGGTCAGAACGACGGTCTTATGCAGCGCTTTCGCCCGGTTGAACACCGCGACCATGCTCTCTCTGGGCAGGATCACCTCGGATTCCGTTTTCAGCTCGGCGGCGCGCAGCATTTCCAGCGTCCGGCGGTCATAGCCGCAGCGTTCCTCCAGCTTCCCGTATATCCCGTCAAGGGAAAGCTCCGGATCGGCTGCCTGAATCTCACAGCGCGCGTCCGCGAAGCCCGTGATCCCGGTGCGCTCCTCCACGATTTCAAACACATCCCGCGGATACATCACGATCCGCTTCAGGAGGGTGTCAAAGATGTCAAAAGAGATGATATCGTGGCGGCCGACGGCCTCGAGCAGCGCCTCTTTATCCGCGAAAAAGCCTTTTTCTGTCTGCGGAACGGACACCTGATACAAAAAGGAATAGTATTTGATGATCCTGGAATCCATTCCGTATTCTCTCGGAACGATCCCGTCCTTTACCGGTCCCCACCCTATGTGAAGGATCCTCTGCCCGGGGTACTGCTCCGCCAGGCGCAGATAGCCGGTCCTGTCCGTTCCCTTCCGCGCATAGAGCTTTCCGTCCGTCTGGATGTTTTCCGATTGCAGCAGCGCGGTCTGTTCTTCCTTTTCCCAGAAAAAGACGACGGTTTTCTTCTGGCTCAGCAGCCACCGGTAAAGGATCAGGAATCTGCGGCGGAGGATCCAGCGGTCCTCCGCTTCCTGATAATCCGAAACGACATGCGGAATAAACAGGGAAACGACGTCGTAGGCCGAAAGCAGCTCCCTCCATTGAGGGATCGAAAGGTATTCCTGCTGTTCCAGCTCCCGGTGCACTGCGATCTGATCGACGCCGAAAGCATCGAAAAGCGGGATGTTCCTCTTCTCGCAGGATTCGTGGATCGCGTTGTAATCCGGTTCCTTGACGTGCCGGAAATCCGTGAGGATCACAAGCTCGGCGTCGGCGGGAGCCTCCGTGCTTTCCGGCGGAAGGATCCGGAAGAAATTATAGGAACTCCCGAAGCTGCGCAGGATATCCTCAAGATAGTCGCCGGGATACAGGGCGATCCTGCGGTCCTTATATGCGCCGAAGCGCTCCTCAAAGTGCCGGATGATATACGCAAGCTCCGTCATACTCTGCGGTGAAACACACATTTGATATTTCGCTTCTCCATCATTCTGCGGGTCTCCTCCCAGTACATCTGCTTCACCGCCGCAACGACGATGGCATCCGGCGGGATCTCGATCTCGTCTATGCCGTATACCCGCCGGCCCATCACCACCGGCGGCACCTCCGCCGGGTCCTGGGCGATGAAATCTCCGATCAGGATATCCGACACGAGCTCCAGCTTTCTGCAGAAGCGGATCCCCGTGGGCTTTGCCCCGTAGATATACACCATCCGGTATGGCCGGATCGCCTCCAGCACCTCCGGATCGATGCTGTCGTCGATTTCCCGGGACCGGTAATAGGACCGGAAGCAGTTGTAAAGCGCTTTATCCTCCGTCTTTACAAAGGGCTTTTCCAGATCCGCTTTCCCTTCCAGCAGCTTATACAGCGTCTGCACCCGCTCCAGCATCCGGGCGATATTGCTGCGGCTCCCGTAGCTGTCGATATTCCGCTCCGCAACAAAGCGATTCATGTAATAGTAATTCATCAGGTAGCCGTGGAAGTTCTTCGGCGCGTATCCGCTGGTCATGACGGAGTTGGCGCGGGTCCTGAGGATGAAATACTGCTTCCGGATATACCGCGCTCTCCTGGCCGCAAGGATCCCCGCAAAAGCGAAATACTCATCCTCGTGCTCCGTCCCCTCCGGATACCGGATGCCCTCCTCCAGCAGGAATTCCCGCCGCCAGAAGATCCGCTGGGGATAGCAGGTCCATTCGCCCTGACGCATGAAATCATCCAGCAGCTCCGTTCCCGCATACACGCTGTCCCGGTAGGTCCCCACCCGGGGCGATGCCGGCGGCATATAGACCTTCTTCAGCTCCTCCGTTTCAAATACGTTGACACTGTCAAAAAACACCGCATCCAGCGCTTCCCTCTCGGCCAGCTCCCAAAGCTCCTTCAGTGCTTCCGGCACGATGGTGTCGTCGGAATCCAGAAAATATACATATTTTCCCCGCGCCCGCTCCAGGCCGAGGTTGCGCCCGTAGCCCTGCCGGCGGTTCTCCGGCAGATGGATGACCTGCACCCGTCCGTCCCTGGCAGCATATTCGTCCAGGATCTCTCCGCACCGGTCCGGCGAGCAGTCGTCGATGCAGATGACCTCCAGCTCCCGCTCCGTCTGGTTCAGCACGCTGTCCAGGCATTCCGGCAGATACCGCTCCACGTTATATACGGGGATGACCACAGATACTTTCATCAACGCTTTTCCTTCCCTTCTCCGCGCCTGCCGGCAGGCGGCCCGACAGCGGAGGAACGCCGGTCCGCAGACAGAAGCCGCAGCATTTCCAGAAGTGCTTTTCTCGCCGCCCCCGTGACGCCGGGGCAGGGAATCTCCAGCAGCTCCGCCGTATAGAGGCGGTCCGTCAGCTGCAGGAGCCTGTTCTTATCCTTTCGGTAGCTTTCCCTGACGGCAGGCGACGAATATACGCTCCTCATTTTCTGCAGGAAGCCGGGGTAATCCGTGACATTGTCCCGGAGGATCTCTCTGGCTTCCGGAAGCGTCAGCCCGTGGGTCCACTGGTACCGGCGGAGCCGGCGTATCGCGCCCTTGTGCAGCAGATAGTAGATCGGCAGAAAATGCGCATACAGATAGCGGCAGTCCTCATATCTGCCGCAGTGGGCGTAATACTGCTCAGTCATATAATTGCTGGAGAAGATCATCAGATGCTTCTTGTAATTCGTCGAAACGGATTCCGTTCTTTTCCGGTAAACATACAGGATGTCGGGCAGCAGGATGATCCGGGAAATATGGGACAGATAGAAGTAGGTAAAATACATGTCCTCCGCAAAGACCCGGCGGTCGTCTCCGAAGCGGATGCCGTATTTTTCTATGATATCCCGGCGGAATATCCGGTTCCAGACCTCCCAGCGGATCGCCCGGCGCCGGAAGGGTCCTGTAATGAAATCAAATTTTTCCTTATCGTCCTCCAGGAGGAGCTCCCGTCTCTCCCGGATCTCATAGGTCATTCCCGAATCGCCCTTTTGATCCGGCGGGTCCATCCGGAATCCGAAAACGGCCATTTCGTATCCGGCGTCCATTTCCGGTATCGCTTTCTCCAGAAGCGAGGGATCCCAGAGATCGTCGCTGTCCGAAAAATACACATACGGGGCGGATGCTTCCTCCAGGCCCGCGTTTCTCGCGGAGGCAGGCCCGCCGTTTATCTTATGGACCGCCTTGACCCGGGCATCCCCTGCGGCATATTCGTCAATGATCCGCCCGCAGCCGTCCGTGCTCCCGTCGTCGACGAGGATCAGCTCGAAATCCCGGAAGCGCTGGGCGAGGATGCTGTCCAGACAGTCCCGCAGACAGGATTCGCAGTTATAGATCGGAACGATCACGCTTACTCTGGGCATTGGTCCTGTGCTCCGTACATCATTGGCGGTCAGGGTCACAGCCGGATAAAGGGTTTGTCTCCGATGATCGCGGCATAGCGGGGATACTGGGTCTTATACAGGCTGTTTTCGGGGAATCCGTCCGCATGCAGGATCGAAAAGACCTTGTCGGCCCCAGCGATCTGGAGCATGTTCACAAAGGTTCTCAGCGTAATATACTCCCCCACGTTCTTGTTCATGATATTGCCGATCCCGTTGACGTCCGTCGTCAGGTATCCCTCGGCAGCCGCCGCCCGAAGGAAGCGCGCGCTGTCGGAATAAACGACCGCCGGCGCATCGGATGCTTCCCGGCATTCCGCCGCCTTGTCCAGGACCGCTTCGATGAGCTTTTCCTGGTCTTCCGGCGGCAGCGGAGCGTTGTACGCCGCATCCTCGGTATGGCCCAGCGAATTGATGAACCGGGCGACGACCGCCGTATACCGCGGGGGCATTTCGCAGGAGGACAGCTCACGCAGGACGGCTTCGGTGGGGGTGAACATATCCAGGAAAAGCTCTCTCCATATCCTCTGCCAGCCGGCCACATTCCATTTTTCCATGATGTTGTTCCCGCGGTACCGCCTGCAGATATATTGGAGGCCCTGCCGGAATTCCGGAAGGTCCGCGAAGGGCGCCACATACCGGAGCTCCCGTTTTTCCGCCGGATCCTCCGATATATCCGAAAGCTCCGCAGACCAGTCGATCCGATTCGGGGCGAGATAATCCCGAAGATCAAATCCCGCTTGATGGATCAGATGGAAATCAAGGCCGTTCAGGCGCGCCAGATAGCAAAGTCCCACCGCGGTCTTCAGCCGGTCGGTGATGCCGCAGTGACTGTTGGTGTCGTCGATAATGAGAAAAATCCCGCTTTTCATGGTGTGATCCTGCGCCTTCCGGCTTCATCCTTGGATTTTTGAAGGAACAGCCATTCCAGATCATCCAGGAAGAATATGTTCTCATATCCTTTTTTCCTCAGACTTTCCATGATCTCACCGTTGTATATCGGATTGAGGGCAAGGAATACGACGGCGCTTCCCGGAAGGATCTTCGAGGCGGCCAGCAGCTTGGTCCATTCTTCGATGCTGCGCACCGGGTACCCGGCTTTCTCCGGGGGATTCCCTTCCATCGCCGTGACGGCAAAGCCAAGGAGCTTATCCCCGTGCGTCTCCGTGACCATGACGCACGCCCGCTCTCCCAATACCCCGGCCCCGTAAATCAGAATTCCGGAGCATTCGCCGCAAACGTCCGTCAGGTCGAAGCTCTCAAGGTCAGCGTCCAGCTCCTCCGACCGGACCGGCGGCTCCGGCAAAAGGCTACAGGCCCGCTTCATGACCAGCAGGATCCTGCTTTGGGAAACCGTGAAGTCATCCCGGATCCCGTGCTTCGCCCCTTCTTCCGCCGTGCCGACGGCCTTGAGATGATGCACATGGTTTTCCCGGCACGCTCCGGCATTGATATCCAAATACCAGCGGTCGCTGAACACCTCAATGAACACGCTGTTTTCATGCATATACAGGCAGTTGGCGGAATTCGCCCCGTGGGGACACAGGACGATATCCGCATTATGGAAATACGCCATCTGCTCCCTGACGCTCAGCTCCTCGGGGATAATCGTAGTAAAGCCGAACCTTTCGGCGATCTCATCGCCGTTGAGCAGCTTTCTCGTGCCTGTTCTTTTGACGTAGATGTATTTGGGATAAGAGGGATCCGGCTTCAGCCTGCTTTTGATGAGCCCGGCCATTTTGCTGAGGGCGGCGGCCTCCGCCTGCGTGTCCCTGTGATCGAACTGCACGCCGAACACTTCGTCAAAGACATAGACCTTATGGTGGGAGAGCGCTTCGATGCTGATGATCCGTTCCGGCGCGATCCCCATCATCAGCATCAGCTCCCGGTCGTAGGAGGCATTGGGGATGATATAGGTTCCGGTAAAGCCCGCTCTTTCCAGAAAGAGCACGTCGCAAAGGTTCTGGAAGGTGAAATGCCAGAAATTATTGCCGTACATCTTCGTAAGCAGGCACCAGGAACCGGGCATCCGGATCTTTTCCGGCAGCGGCTCCCTGAAGGGAAAGGGATAAATCAGAGGCAATTCCGGATCACACCAGTCGTTCACCGACCAGGGATCCTTCAGGATCCTCCCGCTGCGGTCAAAGACATAGACGCACTCCCAGCTCAGATGATCCGCCCGGGCCGCCATGACCTCCCTGCATCGGTATACCCGGCAGCTCTCCTGCGTTTCGACCGTTTCCGGGGCGAATTCCTCCGCAGGGAGAAAATCCGCGGGATCGCCCGGGAACAGGACCGGGATCCCCGCCGCCCGGAGGCCCTCTATGACCTCAGCTCTTTCCTCCTTTGAGATGATGCAGACAATAACGCTTTCAAAAACGCCTTTTTCATGATCGGCCCCGATAAGCCCGGGGTCGGAGATCCCGACGTCCCAGAAGGGAGCGCGGGCGGCCTCTCCGGAGGGATCATAGATGCCGGCAACGGTATATCTGCCTCCCCAATACCTGAAGAGGCTTTCCGACACCCTTTTCCCGAAATCACCGAATCCCCACAGCGCAACGTTCATTCCGCCCTCCCGCCTTTTGCCGGACCTGCGCTTTCCGAAAAAACGATGGGTTCGTTATAAAAATAGCCCCAGCGCCGCTGCGCCCACGGGATATTGCCGTTGAAGCCGTCAGGCCGCGCAATGTCAAAGCAGTATACGTCCTTGAGTCCGTCGACCCTTTCGTTGGCGCCCGCTTCGTCTCCCAGGTAAAGCACCAGGGTCAGCGTATACTTTCCGGGAACGAGCCTTGATACATCCAGCCGGAAGGTCAGCTGCGTCTCTTCCTCCGGAGAGAGCCTCACGCCCCGGCCGGTCGACAGCATCGTCACCGGCTTTCCCTCCTGGTCCTTGACGATCACGCGCAGCAACACATTCTCCAATTCCCTTTCCGCCGTGCAGGAAAGGCGGAAGCGGGGCTTCGTTCCCAGCGGGAATTCCCCGGGTTCTTCTTCCAGACATTCCAGCTCCGTCATGCAGGCCGGATGGGGCGTAAAGTCCGGCGTTCTGAAAGCGTTCCTCAGGTCCAGCACCCTGTCGGTGCTGGTGTGTATGCCCATGTAGATGCCGATCGCCTCGTCCACGCCGCCGTCATAGATCAGTCTGCCCCTGTCCATGACGATGCACCGGTCGCAGAGCTGGCGTATCGTGCTCATATTATGGCTGACATAGAGGATCGTCCTGTTTTCCTGCCGGGATACGTCGTTCATCTTTTCCAGGCATTTTCTCTGAAAGCTGACGTCTCCGACCGCCAGCACTTCATCCATGATCATCAGCTCCGCATCCAGATGCGCGGCCACGGAAAAGGCCAGCTTGACGTACATGCCGGAGGAATATCGCTTTACAGGCGTGTTGATGAACTCTCTGCATTCCGAGAAATCAATGATGTCCTCGATCCGGGCGTCGATCTCCTTCTTCTTCATGCCCAGAATGGCGCCGTTCATGTAAATGTTCTCGCGCCCCGTCAGCTCGCCGTTGAAGCCGGTGCCCACCTCCAGCATGGAGGCCACCCGGCCGTTGAGCCATATGTCGCCCTCCGTCGGTGCAGTGATCCGGGAGATCAGCTTGAGCAGGGTGGATTTTCCCGCGCCGTTGCGGCCGATCAGGCCCACCCTTTCGCCGCATTTCACATCGAAGGAGACGTCGTCAAGGGCCATAAAGGCGTCGCTTTCCAGATAGCGGTCGTCGCCGATGATCCGGGCGGGATCCTCGCGGTGATGGATCTTCGCGTTCCAGCGCTGCAGCTCTTCTCTGAGGGTGGTCCCGCCGATCTGCCCCAAGCGGTACTGTTTGGAGACATGCTCGACCCTGAGCATCAGTTTTTCCAAGGGCTGCCTCCTTCAGATCGTATCCATGAACGTGCGTTCGACCCTGCTGAACATCATAAGGCCGAGGAGCATCACCGCCAGGCTGACGCCCCAGCTGAGCGCATAATGCCGCAGATCAAAATACCCGGTACCGAACAGGGCATAGCGGAAAGCGGTGACGATGGGCGCCGCGGGATTCAGCATATACAGGGGGATATATTTCTCCGGCACCAGCTGAAGTCCATAGGCGATGGGGCAGGCATACCGCCAGAGCCCCAGCCCGAAGCCCACCAGCATATTCAGATCCCGGTATTTTGTCGTCACGGAGGATATGATGATGCCCAGGCCGATGCCCAGACACATCATGTGAAGGATCAGGACGGGGATCAGCAGGAGCTTCGGCGTAAGGGCTATATCGGTGCCGCCCCTGATCAGGAAGAACAGCCAGATGCAGACAAACAGAGCAAGCTGGATCCCGAAGGAGATGAGCATGGAAACGGCTGAGGCGACCGGCGCCGCGATCCTCGGATAGTAAACCTTCCCCATGGTCGCCCGGTTGTCAAGGAAGGTGGAGGAGGTGGAGGAGAGGACCGAGGAAAAGAAGCCCCAGCAGATATTGCCGCTCATATAAAACAAAAAGGAGGGGATCATGAAATCTCCGGCGATATCCGCTCTCGTCAGCCTGGCCAGATTCCCGAAGATGATATTCTGGACGACCGTCGTGAGCAGGGGATTGATGACGGCCCACGCAGGCCCGAGCACGGTCTGCTTGTACTGCGCGGTAAAGTTCTTTTTGACGAGGGTGGTGATAAGATCCCGATACTGAAAGGTTTCCCGAATATGGAGATCGAACAGTTTGTGCTTCGAGGATATGTGGGTTTTGAATTGTTTTTTCATGGGCTGCCGGCTCCCGGATGCTCTCTTGATAAAGGCATGAACCGTCTGCGGGGTCAGGAGATTTTTTCCGCGAGGCAGCGGTCCATGAAGCCTCTCAGATATTCCAGCTGCCCGATCAGCCGCTCGTTGGCCGCCTCCTGCAGCTGCAGATCGATGATCCTGTTGATATAATCGCAGTTCTTTACCGTTTCAAATGTTTGCCTGTAATTAAAGTCAAAAACAAAAGCCAGATAGACGGCTGCCCTGTCGGCCTTTGTTTGGATATCCCGGCTCCGTATCCCCCTTTTTTCCAGCAGCGCGCGATACACGGAATCGCTCATGGCGGTATTGTGGGAGCTTTTCAGAAGCGTGCCGGACGCATACAGAAACAAGACGTCCGTTTTGTCCGCGTCTCTGATGATTTTTGAGATCATCGCATTCTTTTCGCTCAGCGTCCCCGGGAGCCTGTACTTGTTGTGATATCTCGCCGTTTTGACCAGGGTGTTTCTGTCCGCATCGGAGAGGGCGGGAAGCAGCCGGCCGCTGCTCAGGATCTCCGCGCCCAGCGCGCCGTGGTCGACAGACTGTGCGTCATTGAACGTCCCATACCGTCTCCACTGCTCAAAGCGGCCGATATCGTGAAAGAGCCCGCAGACCGCAGCCAGCGCGGTCGTTTCCCCGGCAAATCCCATGCCGTCGGAAATCCCGATGCACAGATCCCGGACCCGGAAGGAATGATCGATCTTCAGCTGAATACCGCCGCCATACCGTCTGTATGGATCGGTATACTGCAAAAAGGCTTTTTCTGACTCAGGCATCATATATCCATTATCCATTGAACTCCGATGAAAGGCATCCGGCAAAAGAAACGCCGGCAGGCGGGCCGCCCGATCCGGCGCAAGGGGCAGACGGCGCCGAAAAGCAGGGCAAAACATTCCGCCGGGAAAAATGTGTATGCCGCCCCTCTGCCTGCCGGATGATCCGGAGACACATGGGCGGCGGCTTCTGCCCCGTGCATGTCGCCGAGATGTTCATCCCGGTGTATGCAATTTGGGATTTATCTATTCTATCCATATTTATCAAACTA
>JAEEGK010026435.1_pt1 | contig 11815 bp, 8 predicted proteins | sample 8958771 | NCBI WGS metagenome assembly JAEEGK01 (sample SAMN16246547, study PRJNA631951) | gut metagenome | biome: gut microbiome; feature: rumen; material: SC-attached | host: Bos | place: Iran: Karaj | collected 2018-10 | reverse complement strand
AACGCTTAGGGCGAAAGCCGAGGAGAGGTAGCGCTCGTCGAGGGCAGGGCTTTCGCTCTGGCCGACCGGGGGGAGCTGTGCGGTGTCGCCTATAAGCATCAGGCGGCAATGGTTGCCGTCGTAGACATAGTCCACCAAGTCCTCCAGCAGACTGTGCCCGTGGCCGACAGGCTCGACACCTATCATCGACGCCTCGTCGACGATGAAAAGGGTGTGACTGTGCTTGTTGACAGCGCGGACAGTGCGCACGGCACCCGACGCATCGGTGGCCGTAATGTAGATTTTCTTGTGTATGGTGAAAGCCTGACGCCCGGAATAGCCCGAAAGCACCTTGGCAGCACGTCCGGTCGGCGCCAGGAGGACGCAACTGACACCCAGCTGCGGCAGCGTCTGGATGAGAGCTGAGACAAGGGATGTCTTGCCGGTGCCGGCATAGCCGCGCAACAGCATGGCAGAACGTGGGTCGGGGTCGTACAGGAAACGCGACATAAGGGCACAAGCAACCCGCTGCCCGTCAGTAGGATTGTGCGGGAAGCGGGATAGTATGAGCTTTGTAACTGACTGCTCTACGTCGCGGAGAGCCACAGCGTTATTCAGCGACAGGAGTTGCCGCGGGGGCCTCGCTCTGCTGTACGGGGCTGTAGTCCGAAGTATTGGTAACCTCTGTCTTCATGGGGTCGGCAGCACCGCTGTGCGAGATGGAGATGGAGAGTGTGGCGGCCAGGCAAAGGGCAACCAGGATACCGGCGAGCCACCAAGTGGCTTTCTCTATGAAGTCGGCCGACTGGCGAGCACCGAGTACCTGCGTAGGAGCCGAGAAGTTGGCAGCAAGACCGCCGCCTTTGGAATTCTGTACCAACACGACGAGTGCGAGAAGCACGCAGACGATGAGAATGAGGATTACGATAAACGTGTACATTTTACTTCTTTTAGATATATGTTTATTTACCTTTTATTAACGTTTCCAAATGGGAAATTCGGGCTGCAAAATTACTACTTTTTTCGGGATTGTGGGCCAATAAATTTTTATAAATGGCCAGAGCCTGCTCATAATAGCCTTGGTCCTCAAGGATAACAGCAAGAGTTTCAGTGCCTAAGGTCTCGTCCGGTTGTATACTTTTTTTATCGTCGTGCACTTCCGACCGTGGTGCTTCCTGGGCCTTTTGCACCTCTTCGGCGGGCCCTGCATTGAGGAAATTGGAGAGGATGACACTCTTGGGGGCAGTCTTGAAAGAGACCTCCTGGAAAGTATTTATCTCGTTGAAGATATCTGACGAAGGGGCTTCATTGGCACTGGTCACACGGTTAAGCAAAGCGTCAAGCACCGAACTGTCACACATGGCCAACATGGCGGCACGGCGCTGTTCGGGTGTGTCGAAACCATGTGCATGGTCGGCAAGCAGCGCAAGCACATTGATGACAGAAGAATGCGGGTAACGGTCCTGTATGGCGCGCAGCCAGCCACGGTCCTGCGAAGTGAACTTGGCAGGGTTGCCCAGCATCTCGACAAACTGCTTCTTGTCCATAGGTGTAATCTTTGTGGTTAAAAAGCTATTTTATTATCCGTTTTTTTACGTTCCAATTTGCTTCCAATTAACACTTTTTCACTCTCAAAATTGGAAATGCAAATGTACAAATTATTTTTTAAACAGCAAAACACGAATTTATTTTACCATCATTATAGACTATTTTTCAATGCATTACAGCAGAAAAAGTTTTTATACAAAACATTTTTTGTTCACAATTCAAAAAATATTCGTACTTTTGCAAACTCAAATTCAAGGGTGAAGACCCCTTGAAACGGCATAAAAAGAACAAAATAAAATTGATGATATGAAGAGAACATTTCAACCCTCGCTGAGAAAAAGAGCCAACAAGCACGGTTTCCGTAAGAGAATGTCTACCGCCAATGGTAGAAAAGTGTTGGCCGCACGCCGCCGCAAAGGCAGAAAAAGACTGACCGTCTCCGACGAGAGATAAGCGGTGAGCCACGCCCACAGGGCGCGAAAAGAGGCATTAGCCAAAGTATTAAAAGGAGTATCGCGCAGATACTCCTTTTATGTTATACAAAAGAAACAACTATGGGAAGAAGGAACAAAGAGTTGCCGCTGCTGGAGCGCGTGACAATAACCTATGCCGGCGCCGAAGGCATGGCTGTGGCCAAGGTTGACGGCCTGGTAGTGTTCGTACCGTTCGTGGTGCCCGGCGACGTGGTCGACATACAGCTCTACAAGAAAAAGAAAAGCTACGCCGAGGGGCGTGCTGTGAAATTCCACAGCCTGTCGGACAAACGCGTTGAGGCAGTATGCCCGCACTTCGGCATCTGCGGTGGATGCAAATGGCAGACCATGAACTACGCCGCACAGCTGGAGGCCAAACAGCGTCAGGTGCGCGACAATCTGGAACGGCTGGGCAATGTAGACTGCTCGGGCATGAGACCAATCTGTGGTTCAGAAAACATTTACCACTACCGCAACAAGCTGGAGTTCACATTCTCTACACGAGCCTGGCACACCAGCCCCGCCGAACGCCAGGACGGCGAATGGGGCGCCCTGGGATTCCACATACCGCAACTGTTTGACAAGGTTCTGCCCATAGAGCAATGCGCCCTGCAGGCCGACCCGAGCAACGCCATACGCACAGCCGTGCGTGACTACGCCATGGAGCACAGCCTGGAATGCTACGACATACGCAACCATACAGGATATCTGCGCAACTTGATAATACGCAATACGTCGCTGGGGCACTGGATGGTTATTGTGGTCATAGCCGACAGCGACACCTCTCGCCTATTCCCGCTGCTTGAAATGCTACGCGAACGATTCCCGCAGATAACGTCGCTGCAATACATTGTGAACACAAAGTTCAACGACTCCTACGGTGACCTTGAGGTCATTACCTATGCCGGAGAAAGCCACATCGAGGAGGAGATGGCCGGATGGAATGGTAGCAAACCGCTGCATTATATCATCAACCCCAAGTCATTCTACCAGACCAATTCGGCACAGGCGCAACGGCTCTACAGTTTCGTGGCCGAGATGGCGGAATTGAAGCCAACGGACACACTCTACGACCTATACACCGGCACCGGCACCATAGCGCTGTTCCTTGCCTCACAGGTAAAGAAAGTTGTGGGGATTGAGTATGTGGAGGAAGCTATTGCCGACGCCCGCCTCAACGCCGCACGCAACGGCTTTAACAACACCGCATTCTACGCCGGCGATATGGCCAAGGTACTAACCGCCGACTTCATTGCCGCCAACGGCAGGCCAGACGTAGTGGTGACAGACCCGCCACGTGCCGGCATGCACGAGAAGGTGGTGGAGCAGTTGCTCGAAGCGGCTCCACGCAAGATTGTATATGTCAGCTGCAACCCTGCCACACAGGCGCGCGACCTGCAAATGCTCGCCTCACGCTACGAAGTACGGCGCATACAACCCGTCGACATGTTCCCCCACACACAGCATGTCGAGAACGTGGCCGAACTGGTACGCAAGTGTTAAAAAACAAAAAAAGTTTACCATTATAAAAAAAAGTGTTATCTTTGCATGTTGTTCGTATATAGGGGCAACACGCTTGCGTTAGCTCCAATACCCTATACGACAACGCAATAAGTAAAGATAATAATAATAATAAATACAAACTAACAAATGAAAAAAGTATTATTCAGTCTGTTTTTGGCCCTTACATGCCTGCCCGCATTCGCCCAGATTGATGCTGCCGCACGAATCATTAAGCCAATAGACCTGGTACGATGCACCCCTTACACATGGAACATCACCGGTGAGACCTATGATCACGACACCGTAATCATGGTCACCGACTATCACCCCGACACCGTCTATGTGCTGAATCTCGTTGTTGACTCCAACAACATAGTGAGAGTAAGCGACAGCGTATCGGCCAACTGCGTCTATGTATGGCACGACAGCCTTGTATGGAAGACCGAAGGTACGCACACCGCCACCATCACCAACCCAGATGGCTGCGACAGTGTGTTCACCATCAAGCTGACGCTTCTCAGCGACCACGACAGCGCTATGATAGGAAAAAAGACTGTCTGCGGTAAATACATGAGCCCGTGGGGCACCCTGTTCACACAAGACACTATCATTGATACCGCATACGTCGACAGTGTTTTCGTTGACGAGACCTTGGTACGTACTTGCGACCGCCGCGATAGTTTGATACTTAAGGTGAATCCTGTTTATTATGACCTGACTCCTGCCACAGCAGATGGACTTTGCAGCTACGATTGGACCTATGGCAACAACAAACACATGCTTATCACCGACACACTCGTGCACATAGATACATTGGAAACTAAGGGTGCGAAGTGCGACAGTGTCGTTAGCATCAAGGTAAACCTGACATTCCACATTGACACTACCTACGACATAGTGGTCTGCGACAAATGGACTGCCCCTTGGGACTCCGTCTATACCGCAACAGGTATAGCAGTACACCACGACACCAACGCCCAGAAATGCGTCTACACGGACACCGTAAACCTCACTGTCAACAACAGCTTCAGAGACACCGCATGGGCTCACGACAACCCCTTGGTGACTACCATTGGCTGCTATATAGAATGGGGCGACACCATTATCCGCGCTGTTACCGTTGATACTGTTCTCGCCACACTTAAGGACATGAACACCTGCGACAGTATCGCCGGCATTTCCGTCACCGGCCTCACTAATGTCGAGAACGTTGATGTCGCTGTTACGCCCTGTGCCAAACCATACTACTGGAAACCTCTTACCAGAGTACACACTCTCTCTGAAGACACCATCTGCCACGACACTCTTATCGCCGACGGCTGCACCACCTACTACAACCTTGACCTGCAGTTCGGCGACAGCATCGTAAACGTTGTGCGTCCGGCACGCTGCGCTTATGACTCTGTGTATTATGGCTCTGGCAGCACCCGTATACGCTACTCGTTCCGCATCAACGACGAGGGCGATACCATTGTCAAAAGATCGACCGGCAATAACTCTCGCCCAACCGTTACCGATGCCGACATGGACAATGTCTACGAATACAATGAAACCACCCAGTGCTCAACCTACTACAGGCTGAAACTTAACATCTTCCCAATATCCGACCGCAGCTCCTACGACACCGCCGTGGCCTGCAATAAATACATATTCATTAAATACAATAACACAGAACTCACCCACAGCGACGACTACACATTTGCAGGCGATGACAGTTATATGGTACCTGGTCCTGCAAGCTATCCCAACAATGTCGCCCATAAGCCCAGCAGCTGTTACAAGCAAGAATACAACCTCCACCTCACCATCCACAATAGCGATACCAACTACGATAACATAACCGCATGCGACCGTTACACATGGCGCAACGACACCACATACACCACCAATGTTAACATTTCGCGCAGAACTAACGAAACCAACGCCCATGGTTGCAGAACATATAATACACTGAACCTCACCATCAACAAGACTCCCGAGGCGCACATCAACGGCGAATGGATGCTCCAACCCAATGGTAGTACCACCCTTACCGCTACCAGCAGCGTGAGTGGTCTCGTATACACTTGGTACAAGAACGGTGTCATGCAAGACGGTCATCCGGAGACCTTTGATGTCAACGACAACGGCACCCACGAAAACATAGACATTATGATGACTGCCTCTAACGGCAACGGCTGTCCCGACAGCAACTACATCACTGTGACCTTCACAAATATCGGAATTGAGGATGCCGAGGGTATTGATGTGAATATATTCCCCAACCCTGCCAGCCGCATCGTCAACCTTCGCACCGCCGAGGCCATCGGCAGTGTCATTGTCTACAACGCCATCGGCCAGCAGGTGATGCTCCGCGAGGGCAACGGCAACACCATGCAACTCGACCTTTACGGTCTTGCCAATGGTCATTACACCATGCGCATCGTCACTACCGACGGACGTGTGGCAACCCGTAAATTCATTGTCAATAAATAAATGACCCTCTACGGAAACACTACAAGCGTTCGGCACCGCCGTGCCGGACGCTTTTTTTTATACCTTGCAGCACTCATTGCCTCAGGGTGCGGTCAACAGCCCGTACGCCTCTTTGGAGAAGCACAGGGTACATATTACAGCGTCCAGTACTATGACCGCAGGGGCCGTGACCTACAGCCGCAAGTGGACTCACTACTCCATGCCTTCGATCTTTCTGCTTCACTATGGGTAGACAGCTCGCTGTTGCGGCGTCTCAACGCAGGCACCACCGACACCGTAGACGATATCGTCACCGCCCTGCTGGAGCACTCTCTCGCAGTAAACGAATATACTGACGGAGCTTTCGACCCTCGCATAGGACGCATTGTACAGGCCTGGGGCTTCAGTTTCCGTCAACAACAAGAGCCTGACAGTGCCGAACTGGCAGCCATGCTCATTGCCGCCCGCGGCAACGTGGCCATAAAAAACGGGCATTTCGTTAAGGAGTGTCCTGCTACAGAACTCGACTTCAACGCTATCGCGCAAGGCTATGCCGTAGACCTCCTAGCCCACATGCTGAAGCAATACGGCATCACCAACTACCTCATCGACGTAGGAGGAGAAGTAATAGCCCGTGGTTCTAAGCCCGACGGCAGTCCATGGCGAGTAGGCATTGAGCGTCCCGCCGCCGACAGTATCAGCGCTCCCATCGTAGAGACTGCCGTAGCCCTGCGCGACGCAGCCATTGTCACCTCTGGCAGCTATCGCAAATACTATGAGCGCGACGGCATACGCTACTCTCATACCATCGACCCCGCCACCGGACGCCCCGTGCAACATTCGCTCCTCAGTGTCTCGGTAGTCGACAGCCTCTGCTGGCGCGCCGACGCCATGGCCACTGCCTATATGGTCATGGGGCTCGGCCGTTCCCGCCAGTTCATAGCAGACCATCCCGGAGGACCCGGCACGGCAGAAGTCTTCTTCATCTATGATTCCTGTGGTACACTCTGCACCTATGCCACACCATCCTTTGAACAAATAATAAAACAATAGTCTTATGAAGTCAATGACCGGATACGCCAAGGTGCAGAGCACTGTCGGCGACAAGAAACTAAACATTGAGATCAAGACCCTCAACAGCAAGCAGCTCGACCTTATCGTAAAACTGCCTGCAGCCTACCGAAGCCGCGAACTTGAGATACGCACCCTACTGGCGCCGCTGGAGCGCGGCAAGGTGGAGTTTACCATGAGCGAGGAGAGCAACAATGCTACCGCCTCAAGTTTCAACCGCGAGCTCCTTACGGCACGCTTCAATGCCCTCTGCGAGACGGCAGGACCCCTCGCCTCAACACCAGAGAGCCACATGATGCTTTTCAATACCGTTGCCTCCATGTCCGACATTTGGAACACTGCCGACGACAAAGAATTAAGCGAGGCCGAATGGGCCGTGTTGGAGGCCGACATACGACGCGCCGTGGAAATCACCGACCAGTTCCGTGCCCACGAAGGTACCGTGCTTGAGCGCGATTTCCATCTGCACGTAGACCTAATCGAGAGACTTCTCGGCCAGATACCGCCATACGAGGCGGAACGCATAGATACCGCCAAGGAGCGCATACGCCACTACATGGCCGAGGCCGCAGTCAAGGAAGTGGACCAGAACCGCTTTGAGCAGGAGCTCATCTACTACCTCGAGAAACTTGATATCACCGAGGAGAAGGTGCGCTTGCAGAAACACATAGACTATTTCCGCCAGACCATGGCCGACGAACCCTCCTGCGGCAAGAAGCTGGGCTTCGTGGCACAGGAGATGGGGCGCGAAATCAACACCACCGGCAGCAAGGCCAACCACGTGGCCATCCAGCAGCTGGTTGTCCAGATGAAGGACGAATTGGAAAAGATTAAGGAACAGCTGGGTAACATCCTCTAATAACAGCACCAGTTATCACAAACAAGGGCATCCTTTTCGGGATGCCCTTGCTCGTTTGTACCAAAGCTAAAACAATTGCCTCGGTTTTGTTGGCGAACGTTTTATCGGTTAGCCCGCCGGCGACGTCAGAGCCAAAAAGAAGAGGGTGCTCCGCTGGGAGCACCCTCTGTCTGTATCATTGACCCTCAAGGAGTCAATGGTTCGTCAGCACTTAGCGAACGATGAGTTTCTCAACCTTGCTGAAGTTGCTGTTGGTGATGCGAACGAAGTAAGCACCCTTGGCAAGACCAGCGAGACTGATGTTCTGAGCCGTAGTGGCATCCATCTTGGCACTGCGAATGATGCGGCCACTCATATCGACGAGAGCGAAATCAACCATGCCTTCAACACCGCTGATGGTCAGCTGAACATTGGAGGTAGCGGGGTTGGGCTGCAGGTTCACGTTGACATTGGAAGCAACGGGATCAATGCCTTCCTCGATTTCGGGAGCCAGCGTGAAGGTCACGTTGATAGTGGTGGGAGCGTCGATGGTGAAGGTGTACGACACATCGCTGAGGTAGGTGGTGTCGTTGGTGAAGATCACAGCACCATCCTGGAAGATCTGGTCAACCATGTAATCCTCGTCAGGGATGAAGATGTAAGTTCTGGAAGCACCGTCGACAACGCTGTCAATCTGACCGCAGAGCATGTTGTACTGCTGGTCGGAGATGTTACCATGAGCACCACACTGAATGTCAACGGGATGTTTGGTGCGATACTCATAGGGACCAACGAGCATACGAATCATGGGGAAGGTGCCCATCTTGAAGAAATGGTAGTCTTGATCCGTGGGGTCATAGACCAAGGTATTGTATACATTGGGATGTCCAACACTGCTGCCATAACCTTCCATGCCAAGAACATTACGGAAATAGTGGTAGTTGGTATCAGTATCGTAGTATCCAATAGTGTTGGCAGCAACTGCAAACTCTCCATCCTCTGCCAGATGATAACCAACACGATAAGCTGTATTGGGCTCAAGGGCGGGCTGGTTGGGGAAGTCAATGGTAATAACGTTGTAGTCACCGTATTCCTCATATTCAGTTATGGTGTTGAGGTCAGAGGGCTGTACAAGGTAGTTATTGGCACCTGTTTCTATTCCACCAAAACTTACATAGGTTCGACCACCATCGGTGTACACACTATCCTTGCGAAGCATGGTAAAGATTTCCATTCCAGCCTGATCACCATAACCAGGATAAGTAGCAGCCACAAGCTGCATACCTTTAATTCTCCAGCCGGCGGGGATATTGTCACCCGTGAGGTAACTATTGTAGATACCATAGTTAGTCAAGTTATAGCCAACATTGTTGAGTTCGCTCGACCAAGCGTTTGGATTGTCAAGCGCCATACCTGCAACCCAGATGCTGAATTTACGGAGAACACCATTGTCATGAGCCCAAACAGCGGGGGCACTACCGGTAGCAGCGTTGACGGTGTAACCAATAGTATCATAGGTACGGTTAGCGTTGGTAGCGGTAGCCAAGATGTGGGGGTGAGCGGTGCTGCGGATGTCGCCAAAGACATAGTTCATGCCTGTGGTGGCAGTAGGCAACAGAGCGGTGGGTCCTCTACGAGGATTATAAGATGGGGTATTGGTGTTATAACCAAAACCATTGCCGCCGTACCAACCCTTGGGGTCGAAACGGATAGAGGTATCCACCATGCTGGGGAGAGATGCAATGTTCACTGTGCCTGCTGAAGTGTAGCCACTGTTGCGGCTGGTGCTGGTTTTCAGTTCACCAACAATGTTAGTCTGGGTGTTTCCACCAGTGTTGCGGATATCGACGTTCCAAACCATGGGAACCGACAAACCCTGGGGCATCATTCCATAGAAACCCTCAAAATACTCGTCCTGAATAGAGGTTATACGGTTTGCGGGGCCTTCGATAGCCATCACGTCGTCAACAATCCAATAGTATCCGTAGGCACCACCACCATTACCATCGCTTGGGCAACTCCAACGGATACGGAAATATACATTGGCCTGACGGGCGGCGGAAGCGGGCAGAGTAGCTCTCACCCAACCAGTAGTAGCATCGTTAACCGCAATATCCAAGTTTGTAATATTGATTTCAACAGCATGCCATGTGCTACCGTCGGTGCTGTAGTCAATCCAGCAACGGTCCCTGTTAAATTTCTGATAGCGCTGATAAAAACGAATGTCAATCAATGCGACATTTGAGCAGTTCATGGGGCCAAAGCTCATATAGGCGTTATAACCGCCAACAGTGCCTGCACCACCAATTTGGGTGATGGATTCCACCATGTCCATGACCATGAAGCCATCGCCTACAGAGGGGCTGCGGAAAGAAAGATTCCTACCGCTATTGATTCCAAAGAAATGATTCCATGCAGGGTAATTTGCCTGGTTTGACCAGTAAGAATTGGAGGTGTCGGTGTGACGACGCCAAGTGGAAGCGAAGCCCGATTGGGTGTGTTCAAGAGTACCGGCTTGCACTGTGGTGTCGACCTGGTCGGCAGCCGTCAGGGTACCGGTCGTAGGAGCGGCATTAAATGTAACATGGAGGATAGTGTCACCCTCGGCCTTGGTGAAGATGGAACCTTTGTAACCAGAGTTCTGGGCGGTGCATGCCTCATACCTGGTTTTCATTGCAGCGGTAGTCTCGCTGTGGCGGCTAACGCTGTTGTTAGTTTGTGCAAAGGCGAAGGTGGCGCACAATGCAAAACTAAGAACCATTAATGTTTTTTTCATTGTGTTTTAATTTTGATTGGTAACTTTTCTTTTTTTCGTTTTTTCTCCATAAATCCTTATAGGTAAGCATACTAAACGCTACCCTTCGGGGTTTTTGGACATTATTTTGTACTTGCAAATATAAACTTATTTCCTGACTTGGCAAAAGTTTTTCTTTTTTTTTGTTTTTTTAGGATTACCCAAGGATGGTGTGTCGGGGGATACGTCACAGTGGCGATGACCTGTTTCCGTTGGCGGCTGCAGATTCTCTTCCTCACCGCTTACTATTGGTTGACTCTTGGTTGAGTTTTGGGGTGCTCTTGGTCTGCCTTTGGGTTACCCTTGGTCTTCCCTTGGTCTTCCTTTGGTCTTCCCTTGGTCTTCCCTTGGTCTTCCCTTGGTCTTCCTTTGGGTTACCCTTGGGTTTCCTTTGGGTTTCTCTTGGTCTTCTATTGGTCTTCTATTGGGTTTCTCTTGAGTTTCTCTTGAGTTTCTCTTGGGTTTCTCTTGAGTTTGTTTGGGTTTGTTTGGGTTTCTCGCCAATCCAATGAATAAATATAGGTAGCCAATATTTATATAATGTATTACTACCCTCCTGTCGGCGGGCTGATGGTGGCGGCCTTGTGCCGAGGGCTGTCGGGCGGCGTCAGCATTTTTTCGGGGTCCACATACCAAATCGGGCCGTTGGGAGTTATAATACTACTATTGAAGAGATAAAACTATGCCGAGAACTATCCTCGTATGCGCACTGGCGGCGGTGCTGCTATCGGTGACGGGCTGCGGTGGCAGCAAGAGTGCGACGCAGAGCGGTGCCGCCCAGTACCGGCGCAGCCCCATTGTGGAGGTTGCCGAGAAACAGCTGAGCCAGGATGCGTTGCTGATTGACGCCAAGACGCAGCAGGAGCTGGGCAACCATGATGAGGCCCTGGCGATTTACCGCCGCCTGCTGCAGCAAAACCCCGACTATGGCGCCGCCTGCTACGGCATGAGCCAGCTGATGGCTTCGACGGGGCGTGTGGACAGCGCCCGGTACTATGCCGAACGCGCCGTGCAGACCGACGACAACAATGTGTGGTACCACCTCTGGGTGGCTCAGATATACCAGCTGACGGGCAACACGCGGCAGTTGGTGGAGACATGGGAGAAACTGGTGTCGCTCGAGCCCGAGAAGGTGGAATATTACTACGAGCTCTC
>JAEEGK010026434.1_pt1 | contig 11815 bp, 9 predicted proteins | sample 8958771 | NCBI WGS metagenome assembly JAEEGK01 (sample SAMN16246547, study PRJNA631951) | gut metagenome | biome: gut microbiome; feature: rumen; material: SC-attached | host: Bos | place: Iran: Karaj | collected 2018-10 | reverse complement strand
GTAAAAATCTCAAAACTCGGCAAAATCAGCTGTTATAAATTCATTCCAGTAGTTGAAGTATCAGGTGTGTTCACGGACAAGAACGCCCTGAAAATGTACATTTCCGCTGACGGCAACAAAATCCCCATCCGCGCCCAAATGAGCCTCGTTGTCGGCAGCGCAAAAGTGGACATCGTAAATTACGAAGGCCTCCCAAATCCGCTGAATTTCAGAAAGTAAACAATAATTTTTTGATTTATCCTCGTCCAAACTCTATTTTTTTTTGGAGATTTGGACGAGGATAATTATATTTGCAAGGAACTAAAACTTTGACAACTATGCGCAATACTACACAAATTGTTACCAAAATGATAGCCGAGTACTTCAAGACGCAACCAATAACGAAGGCTTGGCTGTTTGGGTCGTGGGCGCGTGGGGAACAGACGCGAGACAGCGACATCGACCTGCTGGTTGTTTATGACGAAAAAGCGCGTGTAAGCCTTTTGAAACACGCGGCAATGATATGCGACTTAGAAGAAATCCTCAACCGCCCCGTGGATATAGTTGAGGAGGGGACATTGTTGCCATTCGCAGTAGAAAGTGCCAACCGTGACAAACAACTAATTTATGAGAGAGCCAATTAAAGACAAAGACCGTCTGCAACATATATTAGATGCTATCGACAGTATCTTTGAACTAACCCAAGATGCAACGACAGATGAGTTATGCTCTAATAAAATACAATTCTATGGTATCGTCAAGTGCATTGAAATCATAGGCGAGGCTGCATATTTTGTTACCAAGGATTTCAGAAACAAGCATAAAGAAACCCCTTGGGAACAAATTATACGGATGCGGCACGTACTTGTACACGATTATTACAGAATCAAGGCAAATGAAGTGAAATACGTAATAGAGGACAACCTCAAACCATTGCGCGAACAAATCGCAAGTTACCTTGCCGAAACCGATTGGGACGAGTGGGAGAAGAACACCTTGGTTTTTGAAACAGAATCTTCCGCACACAAAGCCCTCATCCAAACTGCCATCCGTATGAAATCTCGCGGCTACGACATCAAAGAAATTTGCAAAATGACAGGTCTAAGCCAGGAGGAAATAGAAGAATTATAAAAATAATAAAGGGCAGGGGCTTCTCCCCTACCCTATTCATATAAAAATCAATTTCTTACTCTTTCACCACACTCCACTCGTATCCGTCTCGCGTATCCTTAATCGCGATTCCTGCCGACTTCAAGTCGTCGCGGAGTTTGTCGGAGAGAGCGTAGTTTTTCTCAGCCTTGGCGGTGGCGCGGAGTTGCTGAATCATATCTACAAGATTACCAAGCACTTCGCTATTGGAATTGCTGTTGCCGGTGGCGGCGGTGGCAGATTCGTCGAGAAGGCCAAGAATCTCAAAACAGAGGTCGTCGTACAACTTGCGCATTGCGTTGAGGTCGTCCTCGGTGAGAGTTTCCTTGCCGTCCTTCATAAGGTTGATGTGCTTAACGCCGTCGTAAAGATGCGAAATCATTACAGGCGTGTTAAAATCCTGATTGAGAGCGTCGAAACACTTGTCGGAAAGTTCCTGAACCGAGAATGAAGAAGTGCTGCCCGGTTTGATTTCCTTCAAGGCGTGGATGGCGTTCATCAACTTCTCCAAACCCTTCTCCGACGCCTGCAACGCCTCGTTGGAGAAGTCCAACGTGCTGCGGTAATGCGCTTGGAGGATAAAGAATCGCACCGTCATAGGCGTGTAGGGCTGTTCGAGGAGCGGATGGTCGCCCGCAAAGAACTGTTCGAGGCTCATAGCATTGCCCAGCGACTTGCCCATCTTCTTGCCGTTGATGGTAATCATATTGTTGTGCAGCCAATACTTCACGATGTCGTGTCCGTATGCGCCAACAGCCTGCGCAATCTCGCACTCGTGATGCGGGAATTGGAGGTCGATGCCGCCGCCGTGAATGTCAAACTGTTCGCCCAAATACTTCGCGCCCATAGCCGTGCATTCCAAATGCCAACCCGGGAAACCTTCGCTCCACGGACTCGGCCAATGCATAATGTGAGTTGGAGCAGCCTTTTTCCACAGCGCAAAGTCGCACTGATTGCGTTTCTCGTCCTGACCGTCGAGAGTGCGAGTCTTTTCGAGAAGGTCGTCAACATTCCTGCCCGACAACTTGCCGTAGCGGTATTTTTCGGCGTATTTCTTTATGTCGAAATATACAGAACCATTGCTCTCGTAAGCATAGCCGCTTTCGAGAATTTTCTGTACAAGTTGCTGTTGCTCAATGATATGACCCGACGCGTGAGGCTCAATAGACGGGGGCAACACGTTGAGAAGGCGCATATTCTTGTGGTAGTCCTCGGTGTAAATCTGCACGATTTCCATCGGTTCGAGGTTCTCCAACTTTGCCTTCTTGGCGATTTTGTCGTCGCCGGTGTCAGAATCCTGCTCCAAATGTCCTACGTCGGTGATGTTGCGGACGTAGCGAACCTTGTAGCCCAAGTATTTCAAGTATCTGAAAATCAGGTCAAACGTAATAGCCGGACGTGCGTGTCCCAAGTGCGCCGGACCATACACCGTGGGTCCGCATACGTACATACCCACATACGGAGGATTAATCGGCTCAAACTTCTGCATCGTCCTGCTCAACGAATTGTAAACCAATAAGTTTGTGTTCATCGTTATTGTCTGTTAAATAGTAATTCTCTATGTTGGTGATTCTAATTATTTGTCCACAACGTTCACTACCCTACCCCCTTCGTACTCGGCAATCCTAATCACCTTGCCGGAAGCATTGTAGTAATAACGTTTGCCGCTCATCAGCGTACCGTTCACGAAGTTGCCCTCGCGATCTACCTTCCTGTCTGGCGTCAGCAACTTGTAATAACCCGTACCGGTGAAAAGTTCCGGATTGTCAGCCTGTTCGAGTACAATGGTGTTTTCGGGGTTGACCGGCACCACTTGCGTGGAATCCTTGCCGGAATCCGTTGGCTGTTCCACCCTGTCGCGATACGTCCTCGACGCCGCCTCATCATAGACGCCGTCCCTAAACACTCGGCTCGCGCTCAGGCTGCCGCTGACGTAGTATTCTTTCATAATGCCGTCCACGCGCCCCATCTTCCACTGACTCTCGCTGCGGAGGTTGCCGCTGTCGTAATATTCGGTGACAAGACCGTCCGCGTATCCGTCCACCCACGTGCCGAGGCGCATAGTCTGACCATTGTCGTAATAGTAGGACTGCTCCCCTACCCTATTGCCCTCGTCGCCGTAGTTCCAATTGTAGGCTACCTGACCATTGGCGAAGTAATACTTGTAACCGCCCACCCAGTGCTGACCGTCCCAATATCCTTCCTCGGCAATATTGCCGTTTTCGTAGAAAGATTTCATCAATCCGTACTTATGATTGTCTTGGTAGGAAATCTCGCTGCGGCGGTTGCCATTGCGGTAATACTCCGTCCAAACTCCTTGACGCTTATTGTCAACGTATGTGCCGGTGCAGGAGACGATGGTTTGCAGACTGTCGTAGAAATAATACCACTTGCCCTGCTTCATACTATCGAGGTCGGTAACGTTGACACGCTCGCCCCTAAATAGCATATCAGTCTGGGCCATCCCTTTGAGCGCAATCAGGCTCAAAACGAACAGCAACGCCAACTTTCTATCTGCATAGCCCATAGGTATCATTTGTTATATCACAAAAATATAAAATGTATCATACCGACACAACGTTTTAATAATTTTTAACACTATTTACCGCCGCAATACGCTTTTATCAGGTTGTCAGCCGGAGTGTAATGCATATTGCTCGCCTCGTGGAAGTCGGAGCAAGCCCCTACCCTATCGTCCGACACAAGGTAACAAACTCCGCGCAGGTAATAGTACATCGGCTTGTTTGGCGAGATTTGTATGCACTTGCTGAGGTCGGCGGCGGCAAGTCGGTAATACTTCTTGTCCACGAGCGAATCGCCCATCGACCTATAAGTAATCGACCTATTGTACAGCGCGCCCTCGTACAGCGAATCCAATTCCAGACATCGTGCGTAATCTTTGAGGGCGTTGTCGTAATCCTTCAACCCGTTGTAAGCCAATCCCCTATTGGAATACAACGCCGGACTATTGGGATTGAGTGTTTCATAGACATTGAAATCCTCCACCGATTTTACAAAATTGCCCGACTTGCCGTACGCAGTGCCACGGTTGATATACACCTCCGACATCGACGGGTCAAGTTCAATGGCGCGGTTGAAGTCGAATATGGCAAGATTGGTGTAGAACCTCGCAGAATCGTCATTGACGCCCATAAACATCTCTGCCCTACTGTCATAAATCAGCGCACGACTATGGAACGCCGGCGCAAACTTCAAGTCGCTCACCACGGCGGTATTGAAATCGCTAAACGCAGTATTCAGATACGTGGTATCGCCATTGAAGTCAAAGATGTCCTTGGCGGTCTTTCCCCTATTGAAAAATGCGTTGGTGTAGTCTGGTTTGTACTTGATACCCTCTGTAAAACAATTGATTGCGTTTTTCTTGTATTCGACATACTTGTTGGCATCCCTATTCTTGTATAGAGAATCCGCCAAAAGATTGTATTGAGTACCAAGATTATTCCACCCTATCACGGCTTCTGGATATTTTGACACGCAATCACTCCATAATGTCAAGCTATCGTGCCAAATTTTTTCGCGTTGTACAGTTAAATAGCACAAAAGTAAAGCATAAATAGAAAATATTATGTAAAATACATTACGGTTCTTAGAGTATTTCTCGCAGAGCCAATCGAGGAAATATGCAAGAATCACCGAGAGTCCGACGCTCGGTATGTAGATGTAACGGTCGGAGTACATCGCGCTACCCACGGGGATGAATTGGAGCAGCATAAAGATATTGGCGATGAAGAACGTCAAGCCGAAGGTCACAATCTTGTTTTTCTTGTAAATGAAGAAGTTGACAATGATTGCAACCACGAAAATCGGCACTGTAAGCCAGTACAATACGGGTACGGTGCGATGTATGATGTCAGGATAAGGATAGAGATTTGCCAATTTGACCGGCAAAATGAACCTCCAAATGTACTGCAAAAATCCGTTGCTGCCAAAAGCAATCCTCTGCCAACTCTCATATTGATCGGTCTCCGCGAGAGCCGTCGAGGCCGCCTGCGCTTTTATTGATATAAAGCCAAAAACAAGCGAAATGACGATAAAAGGCAGTTTGTCCAGCAAAATTCCCGGCCTGCGCTTAAAAATCTCTATACTTGGATAATTTTCGAGAAGTAGATAATCTACGAGGAAAAGCGACGCTGTCAAGAAAACTGCTTGTCCCTTAGATAACGCACTGAGAATGAACACGATAGCGGAAAGTATATAAAACATTACATTATTTCTTCGTCGATAGAGAATGTATAATAATAATGACAAAAAGTAAAACATCGTATATAAAACGTCTTTTCTTTCTGATATCCAGGTCACAGATTCCACGTGCAGGGTGTGTATTCCGAAGAGAATCGTTATGATGATAGGGTAGAGGCGTTTGTTAAATAATTGAAGGCAAATGAAATACAGCAATACGCAACTCATCAGGTGCAGAATTACGTTTACGACGATGAATCGGGTGGGGACAGCCTTGCCGTTGGGCTGCTTGTCGGAAAAATGGTAGTCTATGTTCAACGTGAGCATCGTGAGAGGGTGGTAGTTGCCCATACAATAACGCTCATCGGGGTCGTCGGAGGTAAACATCCGCCAGACGGTTTCTTTATCAAGTTTTTTCAGCAATGTGCTTTGTTCGGTGTATTTCTCGTCGTCCCAGTTGGTGGCGTGGTTGTCGAGACTGAATGAATAAACTATTGCCGTCAAAATAACTATCAGAATCATAGGCAGATAACGTTTGACAAAGCCGTCATTGTTGTCCGCCAACATCACGCCGCCACCGCCGGATAGGGTGGGGGAGTCGTCGCCGAGGTAAGTCCCTCTGATATATTTGCCTTTCTTCATATTTAAGTGTTAGTTTTGTTAAAAATAACCAAAAATCCAAAGTGCAAAATTAATTCTTATCCGCCAAAATCGAAAATTATTTTAACTTTGCAACGAAATTTTTAACTAAAAAGTATGATTGACGAACAGACAGTACAGAGAATCATCGATTCGGCGCAGATACTCGACGTGGTGCAGGACTTTATGACGCTCAAAAGACGCGGAGCCAATTACATCGGCTGCTGCCCCTTCCACAACGAGAAAACGCCGTCGTTCTCCGTGTCGCCCGCCAAAAACATCTTCAAATGCTTTGGATGCGGCGCGGCGGGTACGCCTCTCTCGTTTGTGATGCGCCACGAGAATATGACTTTCCCCGAGGCGCTCAAATACATCGCCAACAAATACGGCATTGTGGTCAAGGAAAAGGAACTCTCCAAGGAGGAGATGTCGGAGCACGAAGACCGCGAGAGTATGGGCATCGTCAATCAATTTGCAGCGCAATTCTTTCACGATCAATTACTTAACGGCGAGGAGGGCAAGGCGATTGGCCTCACGTACTTCCAACACCGTGGATTCCGCCCCGAGACGATAGAGAAATTCTACCTCGGATATTCGCCCAACAATAGGCAAGCGCTTACTAATGAGGCAACTGCAAAGGGCTATCAACTCAAATTCCTCGAAAAGACAGGCCTGACCATCGTCAAGGAAGACGGCTACAAATTCGACCGTTTTGCAGGGCGCGTGATGTTTCCGATACATTCGGTGGCGGGCAAGGTGGTAGCGTTCGGCGGTCGCATTATGACCAACGACAAGAAGATGGCGAAATACGTAAATTCGCCTGAATCAGAGGTTTACCACAAGAGCAACGTCCTCTACGGAATCTATCAGGCTAAGAGCGAAATAGTCAAGCGCGACAAGTGCTATCTCTGCGAGGGTTACTGCGACGTCATCTCGATGCACCAATCGGGTGTCACGAATACCGTGGCAAGTTCGGGAACGTCATTGACTCCCGGGCAAATATCTGTCATTAAGCGTTTTACCAACAATTTGACGGTGATTTACGACGGCGATTGGGCGGGCATCAAGGCATCACTCCGAGGCATCGACCTGATTCTCGCTCAGGACATCAATGTGAAAGTGGTATTGCTTCCCGATGGCGAAGACCCTGATTCTTACGCACTTAGCCACACGCCGCAGGAGTTGCAGGAGTATATCGACACGCACGAGGAGGATTTCATAAGGTTCAAGACGAGGATATTGCTCAAAGACGCCGAAGACCCGTTGAAGAAGGCGGAGGTCATCAAAAGCATAATTGGCTCTATATCAAAGATTTCCAACGCAGTCACACGCTCGCTCTACATCAAGGAATGTGGCAAACTTCTCGACGTGAAGGAAGATGCCCTCTACGCCGAAACAGGCCGAGAAATCAAGAAAATTCAGGACGAGGAGATGCGTCAACGTATGCGCCAAGGCGTTGGGCAGCCCGATTTGAAAGTTGTCCCAACTAATGAAGAAACGCCTGACAATCAACCGATTGAGGGTGGGGTAGGGGAGACCACAATTCCCTCTTTTGTCAATAACCTCTACTCACAGGTGGAGGAGATGGAGATTGTCAATTACCTCATCAACTACGGCGAAATGGAATTTGAGCAAATCCAAGACCCCGCCACAGGATTCACCAACAGCGTCAACGTCGCAACATACATCATCGGCGAAATCCTCAATGACGAGATGGAGTTTAGCAACTTGCTGTATAAGAGCATTTTCGACGATTATTGCCATCACCTCGAAGAAGAAAAAAAGATTGACACGACGTACTTCCTCAACAGCCCCGACGAAAAAGTCCGCGACCTCGCCGTGCAACTCACAATCCCGCAGCACAGCCTCAGCGACCTTTGGAAACGCCGTGGAGTGGAATGCAAGACGCCCGAAGACACTTTCAGGACCGACATCCCGAAGACCATCAACAGTTATAAACTGAAAATCATCTCTCAGGCGACCAAAGCAACACTCGAAAAACTCAAAACCATCAAGCCAGAAGAACTCAAAGAGGCAATGGAGCAACTCAAACAACTTAAAGAAGTGGAAAAGACGCTGTCCAAGACGCTGAAAAGGACGATAATTATTTAGTGAGGAAAGAGGAAAGATTAAAGAGGTGAGATTAAAGAGGTGAGATTAAAGTTGAGAGTTGAAAGATTGGACATAAAAAAAACGAACTATGAATTGTAATTCATAATTCGTTATCATCGTGGACCCACTAGGGCTTGAACCTAGGACTCCCTGATTATGAGTCAGGTGCTCTAACCAACTGAGCTATGGGTCCGAAAACGTTAAAATCCCGTTTTGCGACGGCAAAGTTAGAAACAATTTTGATAATACAAAAATTTTTAAAGCATTTTTTATGAAAAAAATAAAAAACATATTGTTTGACCTCGGCGGAGTGCTTTTCCCGCTCTCGGTGCCCGCAACTATCGAGGCACTCATCAAGGCGGCGGACACCACGCAGGAACAGTTGGACAAATGGTTGAAATACAATGATTTAGGCAACCGCTACGAAACAGGCGAATGTACCACCAAGGAGTTTATGGACGGGTTAAATACGGTCTGTGGCAGCCACTTGGACGCCGAAACCTTCACCCGCTGTTGGAATGCGATGATACTCGGCTATCCCGAACACCACACCGCGCTCCTCGAATCGCTCCAAAGCAAGGGTTACAACCTCTACATCCTCAGCAACATCAACGACCTCCACGTCCAATACGTCGAAAAACTCGCGCAATGGCGTGACAATCTGTTCGTTAAGAAATATTACTCAAACGAAATCCACCACGCTAAGCCCAACCGCGATTGTTATGAGTATGTAATCAATGATGCCAAAATAGACCCGACTGAAACGCTCTACATCGACGACCGCGCCGACAATGCCGCAATGGGCTCTTCGCTCGGATTCCAAACCATCAACCTGCCCCAAAACGGCGATTTGTATAAAGAATTGCAGCATTTGACGATATGAAACGGCTTTTAGTAGTAATATTAATTTTGACGGCAACACTCGCCGCAGCGCAGGAGCCGACCAAAAACCAAAAGGAAAACGCAAAGACCCTCAAAGAGGCGATCGCCCTGCAAAGTGAAGGCAAACTCGCGGAGAGCAACCAAAAACTCACCGACCTCTACGCCCTCCACTTTATGGAGGATTATGTCTGTTGGCAATTGTCCAACAATTATTACCGCCTCGGCGACATCAAAAAGGCGGAGCGTTTTGCCAACGAGGCGATGAGGGACGGCAGCAAATACGTATTGCAGGCGGGCATCATCAAATCAATGTGCCTCGGCATCCGCAATCAGCCCGACGAACAACTCCAACTCCTTGAAAAACTTGCAGTTACCTATCCCAACGAGGCAAAGGCAAACCCGACGATGCACCTGCTCATCGCCACACTCAACAACGAAAAACAACTCTACATCCACGCTTTCCTCGCGTATTATATGTACCTGTTCACCAATCCCGTCACTTACGGCAAGGAAACCATCCTCGCCCTCAACGACCTGATGAACCGCCGCGACATCAATCCCATCATTGATGAAAAGACCGCCAACCCGTCGCAACTCACCAAGGAACAACTCGACCTGATATGGGGAATGTTGTTTATCAACGAGTTGACAACCTGCGCAACTGATTCAGAATCAGGACTTCCCGATGTTGATAACTTTGTTAACAACTCAAAATTGTTGATAACTTCCATCTGCAATTCGATAGAGGAGAAGCAAGGCTTTTATGAGGATTTTTACGTCAATTTTTACGACAGATTGCTGAAAGCCAATATGTTGGATGCATTTCTCTATTACTGCCTCGCGGACGCCTACGCCTCCGACATCAACGACAAGATACAAATGTCGAAGGAAAAGATGACAAGTTTCGCGGATTGGTTGGAGGGGGAGTGGAAATGATAGTTTTTCCACAAATTTTATTTGCATCAAATCCATTTATCCATTATCTTTGCCCCATAAAAACAATTAAACCAAAAACATTATGATAGTAAAAGTCAAACACACCCACAGCAAGGAGGAGGCGACCGAAAGGGCGAAGAAGTTCCTCCAAAAACTCAAAGAGGAGAACGGCTCGCGCGTTGACAACCTCCAAGAGACGTGGAACGGCAGCACAGGCAACTATTCCTGCACATTCAACGGTATGAAATTCGCCGCAAAAATCGATGTCAAGGACGACGAAGTAGTCGTGGACGGCAAAATCCCATTCTTTGCAATGCCGTTCAAAGGCGTCATCGAAAACGCCATCCGCGACAGTATGCTCAAAGCAATGAAATAACGAGAATGAACAATAATAGCCGCCAATGGCGGCTATTATTTCTTTTTGAACATAAATTTTGGCGAATTAAAACGAATTAAAACGAATTACCAATACTAATTCGCTTAAATTCGTTTTAATTCGCTTTAATTTTTGTTTAGAAAAACACCGCCGCAAGGCTGTGCATAAATTCTTGTTTATCAGCGTTTTGGCATTGAGTTGCCGTCCACTTTCACCACTTCGCCCTGCAAGTAGTCGAGGGTGGATTCCACGAGGCCGTCCTCAGTGTAGAAACGCCACGTGCCGTTCTCGTTGCCCGCAGCGTATTCGCCGTCAACAGCCACCTTGCCGTCGGGGAAGTATTGGCGGTATTCGCCGTGAAGATTGCCCGAGAGATATTTGGCGGAGATTTTGAGGGTCTTATTGGGCATATAATACACCAAATAATCGCCGTGGGGCACGCCGTCGTTGAAATTCTCTATCAGGAGCGCGTCGCCCGTATTTGTGCGCCAAATGCCGTCTTTCTCGCCCGTGGCAAACTGTCCCGACTGCAACGTGTCGCCCGCGTTGGAGAGTTCATAATACTCGCCGTCCTCCTTGCCCTTCGCAAAATTCTCCACGCGCCTGAGTTTGCCGTCCTTGTAATACCAACGCCAAACGCCATCGGGCTTGCCGTCCTTGTAAACGCCTTCCTGCTCGGTAGAGCCGTCGTCAAAATAAAAATACCATTGACCTTCGCGCTTGCCGTTCTTGTAACTACCCTTAGCATTCACCAATCCGAGCGAATCATAGAGAGTCCATTTGCCCTGTTCGCGTCCCTTGCCGTCAACAATGCCGTCGGCAATCTTGCGGCCGTCGTTGTCATAAGTGATGCCGCCATTGATCTTGCCCGCCTCGTTGTAAAGACGGTGAACGCCCACGGGTATCGAATCCTTGTAGCCGCCCGTGCTCTTGACCCCGCCATTAGGGTAATATTCGCTTTTTAGTTTGACGGCGTCGCGGTTGGAGGCGAGCGAATTCTTGTCCTCGTTCTGCAATTCGCCCATAATGTAGCGCGCCACCTTGGTCTCCTTGCCGCGTTGGTCAAATTCGCGGTAATAGCCGTTCATATAGTCGTCCTTGTAATAACATTCCCACTTCACCTTTTTGTCGGGATAATAGCCGCGAAAAACGCCCTGTTTGCGGCCTTTGTCATCGATGCGGTTGATGAGGTTCTTGTCCAAAAGTTGGCCGTATTTGTAGGTCAGGAGTGCGACGACAGTGCCATTCTTGTCGTATTGGTACCCTTCGCCGTGCTTTCTGTCGTCCTTGAAGGGGATTTCGGTGTCGAGGACGCCCTTCACGTAATAATACGCAAAGCCCTGACGCTTGTCGTCCTTGTAAAGTTCCCTCGACTTCACTACGTTGTGGTGCAGCGAGTCGTTGTAACTCTCGTAGGCGCAGGAATAGCCGTTTTTCTTGTCATAATTGTAATTGACAAGGCTCGTGGTGTCGCGCGCCTCGTCAAAAAACAGCCACGTGCTATCTAATTGAAATTCAGTGCGTCTGCCAATGGATTTGAGT
>JAEEGK010026433.1_pt1 | contig 11815 bp, 10 predicted proteins | sample 8958771 | NCBI WGS metagenome assembly JAEEGK01 (sample SAMN16246547, study PRJNA631951) | gut metagenome | biome: gut microbiome; feature: rumen; material: SC-attached | host: Bos | place: Iran: Karaj | collected 2018-10 | reverse complement strand
ATTTATTAAATTATAAAATATATATGAATTTGAAATATGGTATATCAAAATATATTAAATATTTATTAAATAATAATAAAATTTTTTATATATTTTAAAATAAATAATTTAGTGAAATTATTTTTATTAATTGAAAATTAATATTTCTAGAAAATATAAATTAAAAATATTTATTTAAAAATAAATAATTAAATTTATAAAAGATGCAAAATATCTGTCCATTTTTTCAAAGAGGAAATTGTAGATATGGAAATAAATGTCATAATTTACATATAATTCCAAATCAAAGCCAAAATCAAAATCAAAATCAAGCTCAAATTCAAAATCAAAATTTTGGTCAACATATTTGTAAATTTTTTATGACACCATTAAAAAATCCATGTAAAAATTCAAATAAATGTCAATATTTTCATGGATATGGAAATAATCTTCAAAATGAAGTTAGTTTACCAGAATTTGATAGTGATATAACAAATTTACTCAAAATTTCAAATGAAATGTTTTTGGTATCTACAAAGAATAATACATTAAAATTATATCAATTTACTCCAAAATTAGAAGAAAAACCATTTCAATTAATTCAAGGAATTGTTATCAAAAAAATATTATTTTCAAATAATTTATTTATAATATTATCTGAAGAAGGTGCAATGTAAGTTTAAATTATTTTTTTAATTTATATATAATTTATATTTTTAGGATGAAAAAAAATGTTTTAATTGTTTATGCAAATAATACAAATTCGAAAATAGAAGTTAATGGAACAGTAAATGATATATTCGAAATTAATAATAATATAATAATTGTTGGAAATAAAATATTAATTTACAAATATGAAAATAATAATTTGACAAATATTCAAAGTAATGATAATTTAAATAATGAAATTTTAACATGCATTAATATTTCAACTACGAAATTTTTTATATGTTGTGGTCATTTAAATGGAAATATATCATTTTATAATTCTAATGATAAAACTTTAATGGCATTTAATTTTATAAGAAAAATTCATGATAGTTCAATTAATAAAATATATATAAAATCAAATGTTCCAAATAATACGTTTTTAATAACATTAGGTAAAGATAATTTTTTGAAAGTTTTTTCAGTTGATAATAATTTAAATGAAATAAAAAGTTTAAAAGTTAATGATGAACCAGTTGATATAATTGAAGATTTAGATTTTGAACAAAGAAATAATTTTATTGTAAGTATGAACAATGGAAATATAATTGTTTTGAATAATGATTTTCAAGAAATTTTTGATATAAAAAGTAGATATAATTGTTTTTCTCAAAGAATTGTTATAAGTATTCAAAATCCACAAAATGTAAATAATAATAATCAAAATAGTAATATTGGTAATTTTCTTTTAATAACTGATGGAAAATATTTAGATATAAATGCTTGGATAAAAACTAATAGTTTTCATATTAATAAACATCATAATAATCATAATAATAATAATAATTTTAATCAAAATAATATGAATAATATGCATAATGCAAATAATTTTAATAATAATATGCATAATCAAAATAAATTTAATAATAATTATAATAATAATTATAATAATAATTATAACAATAATAATTTTAATAATAATTTTAATAAAAATAGAGGTGGATTTAAAAAAAATTTTTGAAAAAATAGTAATTAAATAAAAATTTTAAAAATAAATAAATATAAATATATAAAAAATAAATGAATAAATAAATAAAAATGAATTTATCAAAACTTTTTAATTATTAATATATAATATATAATATTTAATATTTATTAATATTTATTATTTTAATATAATGTAAATATAAACTATATAAAATTTTAAATAAATTGTTTTAATAATTATTATATATTATTAATTTAATTTTAAATTTTAAATAAATATTTAATTAATTTTTTATTAATGAATAAAAAAATAAATTCATCTAAAATAATAAAAAATAATAATAATCAAGAATCAGAAGAAGAATCAGAAAATTCTAAAAATGAGATTGAAATTAAAATTGATGATACTAATACTTCTAAAAAAACAGAATATCAAAAAGAAAAAATTAATTTAAATGATGAATCTTCATTATTTTTACAAAATAATAATCAAGAAATTGAAACTATTGAATATTATAAAATAATAACATTTAAAAAAGCATATAAATATTTTTGGAATCAAAATTATTCAATTGAACAAAAAAAAATAAATTTACATTATAATAATCAAAATAAATCTTTTTTTTCATTATTATGTTCATGTTGTAAAAAACATAAAAAAATTCCTTCTGAATTTTTTAATGATTATATAAAAATATTATGTATTTCTAAATTAGATTATAATGATAATAAGCCATTTCATTTTAATTTATTATATACTATATATAATTTTTTAACTTCTTCTACTGATTGCAAAAAAATTGGTAATCATTGGGAAAAAATTGGATTTCAAAGTGAAAATCCTTCTCAGGATTTTAGAAGTGTTGGTATGTTAAATTTATTTCAAACTATAGCTTTTATATATTATTATCCTGATATAATGAAAAAATTTTATGATTATATAAATAAACAAAAATGTAATTGGTTATTTATGTCTATTTTAATTAATTTAACAAGAATTAGTTTAAATTTATTGAATGAAGATAAATTAATTAATTATATTATTAATAAAAATTCTATTGTTAAAGGAATAAATGATATATTTTTTGGAATGGTTTTTTATTTTTTTGAAAAGATTCAAAAAGAAAAAAAATTAACTGCTGAATATGTAAGTAAAATAATTAATTTAATTTCAATAAGTTCTAAAAATAATGTTAATTTATTTTATTTTAAATTAAATCAAATTGATAAAGAAAAAAATGATAAAACAAATAATCAAAATAATAATATCAATAAATTATGATTATATAAATAATTTTTAATTATAATTAACACATTAAAAATATAATTTAATTAATAATAATATAATATGAATGAAAAAAAATTACCTTTTATTAATATAGATAATGAAATAAAAATATCTGAAGAAAATGATGTTCATGAAACAATAGATTTTATATATAATTTATTAACTAAAAAGAATTATAAATTTATAATATTATCTGGATTAAATACAGCAATTAAAAAAGTTGTTTTAATCACAGAAATAATTAAAAGTAAAATTCCTGGGCTTCATCAAATTAATGATATTAATTCATTAGATAAAAATAATGAAAAAATGATTCCCAGAATGAGTATAAAATTAACATTTGAACCTACTAATGAAGAAAAACAATTAAAAGGATATCAAAATCCTTTAAATTCAATATAAAAATTAAATTTTAAAAAATTATATATATTTATTAATTATTATATTAAATATATATATATATTATATATTTTGTATTTTTTTTTCTATTAGACATATAATTCATATTTATAAATATTAATAATTAAATAAAATTTTTTCAATATTTTTTAATTCAATATCATTTTCATCTCCTGTGTATTTATTAATTAAGATACCATTATTTATTTGTTTATTAAAGTATTTATCATTATAATCTAAAATTATGAATTTATTTTTACCTCTTCCAAATGTTTTTATATTATTTAATAATTCACATTGATCTTTATATATTCTATTAAATTTATTTTCTTTATCTAAATTATTTAATATTAAATCAGTATAATCATTATTATTTTCAGAATAAAAAAAAATTTCATATTTTTTTGATATATTATTTAAAAAATTTTCAGTGTAATTTCTTATTTTTGCATAAGTATTATTATTTTCTTCTACATATAAAATAAATATATCTATATTTATAAAAATTGAATAATTTTTTTCTGAAATTTTTGGAAAAATTAAATTATTTTTTATTATTAAATCATTTGCTTCTTTTTCAATATCATTTAAATTTTTATTAATTTCAGTATTTAATTTTAAATTATTTATAATATTTATAAGATTATTTCCTTTATATGAATTAGTATTAATAATATAAAAAAATTTATCTTCAAAATTTAATTGTAATATTAAACAATAAATTATTTTATTATTTAAAAAAAATATAGTTTTATTTTTTAAAGAAAAATCGTTATTGCCTAAATTATCATTTATTAGTTCTAAAATAAAATTAAAATTTATTAAACTATATTGTAAAATTGAAATATAAATCATTAAAATTTTTTCATTATTAAAGTAATTTTCATTAAAACTTATTAAATTCTCAAAAAAAAAAATCAAATACAAAAAATATTTTAAAATATTTTGATTATCATAAAATATTTTTATTAAAGAATTAAAATCATCTGAATAAAAAAATTTAATAAAATCATAAATTATAATTTTCTTTTTTAAAAATGAATTATTATTATAAATTTGCATTCTATTATTTTTAATTTCTAATATTAAATTATTAAATAAAATTTTAACTTCATTTAAATTATTTTCATTAATAGAACAATCATTAGTATTACTTTTTTTATTATAAGTTTTATTATTATAATCAAAAGCAAAACTAGAAAAAGCAGTTAAAGAACTTTTATGAGAATTAAAATAATTTTTATCTATATTTTTTTTAGTATAAATATAATTACTTTTAATACTATCTTTTAAAAGTTGAGTAGTATTTAAACTTTCATTTGTTAACGTCGAAATATTTTTATTATGATTATAAAAATTAGTTGTCTTTTTATATGTATTAAAAGGGCATTTTACATTTTTTTTAAAAAGTGTATATGATTTATTTTGTGGTCTATCTGTAAGAAAAAAATTTGATATTTTTTCAATTGAATAATTATTTGATTTTTCTGATAAAATTGAAGACATTTAAATTAATTATTTTAAGAAAATTATTTAAATTTATTATATATTTATATAATTATTAATTAAAATAATTATTTATTTTATGAATTATAATTTACCTCAAAATTACGAAACTTTTTTAATAGGGGAAATTGAATTAAAAAAAATTATTAAAAATTTACCTTTAAAAAGTCAAAAATATATTTCAACTATTGGTTATTTAGATGAATATGATGAAAATTCTGATAAAGGAAAAATAAGTTATAAAAATGAAAATTTAAATGTTAATTTTTCAAGAACTGTGAATAGAATAAAATTATATAATAAAAATGAAGTTTATATGATATATGGTTTTTTACAAAAAAATAATAATGTAAATGAAGATGTTGTTTTATATTGTAATTTTTATAGAATATTAACAAATTTTAATTATGAAGAATTTATTAAATTTTTAAATCAAAAAAGAGAAATAATGAAAATGTGTCAAGAATTAAATGATTTTAATTTGTTTTGGTATGATAATACAGATAAAAAAAAATAAAATATTATATAAATAAAAATATTTATAATATTATAACTTATTTATTATAATAAATAATTATTATACTTCTTAATTCATATAAAAATTAATAATATTTATTTATTTTCTTCTGTTTTAACATTATTCATTTTATAAATTTTTGTTATTTTTGGACCATCTTCATCAGAATCAAAATTTATTGTTGCATTATTTAAATCTTTATTTTTATTATTATTATTATTATCATAATCAGTTTTATTTAAAATTCTACTTGTTTGAATTTTAGGTAAATTACCTTTTGATTTATCTAAAGTATTATTTTTTGTAGTTTCAAATGCATTTTCTTTATCATCAACTTGAACCATTTGTAACATTTTACTGAACCCATTACCCATTCTATATAACTTATCATTAGGGTCTCTATTAGGATATTTATTCCATGGAACATAAGGTGTATTATCTTTTAATTCACCTATATAACTTTCACAAGAAGCACATAAATTTCCATTCAAAGGTTTTTTTGCTAATAACCAATTGTCTCCTTTTTCTGCTTTTTGAATATAAACTTGAATAATATTTTTTATTTGATTGTCTAAATATTTTATATTTTTTGTTGTTTCAGATTTATCTGCAAATTTTTTTAAACAACTTAAACGTAAATCTTCTAATTTAGACATTAAATCATCTTCTAAAGCTTTTAAATCTTTAAATGATGTCTTTTGTTTAAATGATTCAACTAAATCATCTATTATATGACGAATTTGAATAAAATTATCATTTACTGAATTAAATTGAGTAACAGCTTGATTTTTAAATTCATTAAAATGAGATAATTCTACATATTTAATATCATTTCCTAATTTTGATAAATTATTGTTAATTAAATTATTATCATTATTATGTGAATCCAATTCATGAACTTTGTTATTTAATGTTTCTACTTTTCTTTTTAATGTTTGAATATCTTCATGATCTGTTTGCATATTTGTTGTTGTAAAATCATCAAATTGTTCTTTTAAATAATTTAATTGATTTTGAAGATTTAATAAATTTTCTTTTAAAGTATTATATTCATCATAATTAACTTTTGTATTTAATAATTTATTTAATTCTTCAATGGCTGAATTAATTCCTTCTAAATTTAGGTTAGAATTTATTAATAAAATTTGTTTTTCTGCATCAACTAAACGTTTGTTTAATTGATTAATTAAATCATTAATTTCTTTATTATCTGATGCTGTTGTTAATACAGGAGCAGTTAAAACATTTGATTCTTCTTTTTTTTCTGTTTTTGGTTCAAAATTATTTAATTTTTCTAATATTAAATCTTCTAAATTTTTGTCTTTAATATCCATTGAATCATTTAATCTTTTTTCTAATTCATTTAATTCATTCATTAAATTTTCTACTTTATTATTATTTTCTTCAATATTTTTTTTAAATGTTTCTATATTTCTTAAAACCATATCATTACTATTTTTTATATTATTTACATCATTTTGCATTTTAATTAAACTTTCATCATTTTTTGCAATTCGTTGGTCAGTTAATTCAAATTTTTTATTAATTTTTTTTTCTAAATTAGATATTAATCCTAAAGCAACTCCTGCATCACCAGCATTTTCCCCTAAATTATTTTTAAATATTTCAGCAATATTAAAATCTTCCATTTTAATTTTCATATCTTTTATAGTATTAGTATGTTCATTTATAATTTTATTAAGTTCATTTATTTTGTTTTTTAAATCTTTTATTACATTTGTATGACTATATAATATATTATCATGATTTTCTAAATCATTTTGGATTTTTGGTATTTCTTTACAATATTTAACACAATTGTTTAAAGTTATTTCAATATTATTTATTTTTTTTATTATTTTATTTGTAATATCATCATATTTAACACTTGTTTCTAATTTGATTCCATCATCAATTTCATATAATAAAGGTAAATCTGTTTTTTTTTTACTTTTTTTCTTTTCATAATTAGGTAATACATTATTATCCATATTTTCATTTATATTAGTATTAAGAGAAGATGGTTGATCATTTTTAATATTAGTTGTTTTTGTATTTATTGTATTTGTTGCTGATAATATTTTTATAATATTATTTTTTTGATTTTTTAATTCTTCTACTTTTGATGGGTCACCTACAGATTCTTGAAGAACAATATTTAAATCAATAATTTGATTTTTTAAACTATAATTTAATAATTAAATTTATTTTACTCCAAAACTTCTTGTTCTTTGAGTTGATTATCATTTTTTAAATCAGTAATTTCTTGTTGCATAGATTTTTGAGCTTTTAATATTCCATCTAAAACAGTTTTTAATAAATCAAAATTATAACTTAAATTTAATTGAAATATTTTATTTAAATCTAATTCTCCTTCATTATAATTTGAAGAAGAACCTATTTCATTTGTATTAGTAATAATTGTAGACATTTTAATAGTTATAAATTATATTAAATTAAATATTAATATAAAAAAATAATATATATTATTCATTATTATTTAAATATTGTTCATAAATAATTAATCTTTTGTTTTTATTTTTATTTATAAAATTAATTTCTTTATTTAAAAATAAATCAAATGTGTTTATTTTTGATTCCAAATCATTTTCAAAATTTTCAATTTCTAAATCATCATAATTTTTTTTTATTTGTTTAATATTATAATCTATTTGTTCTGTTTCAGTATATTCATTATCTAAATTTGTTAATAAATCTTCATTTGGATTAAGGAATTTTTTTATTTTTAATATTAAATTTTCTTCTAAATCAAAACTACTATATTCTTGTATTTCATTTTTATATTGCTTTTTTTCCAAATTATCTTCATTATAATTATTATTATTTAAAATAATAACATTATCTAATATATTATATTCATTCATATCTTTAGTATATTTAAATGTTTCAAATGACTTTTGCTTAAAGTCTTCTTTGTTTAATATATCAATAAAAGGAACTTGACTTTCATATAAATATTCATCTTTAAATTTTTCAAGATTTTTTAATTTATATTCTAAATATTCATTAAAATCTATAATATAATCATTTTTTTGTTTTGAAAAATAATTATTCAATTTTTCATAATGATTAAAAACTGATTTATCAAATAATTTTATATTTATAATATCTTTTAAATTATCTAATTTTTTATTTTCTTTATTTTCTTTATTTTCTTCATTATTATTTTCATTTTTATTTTTAAATTCATTTAAATCAATAAGATTAAAAGTATTATAATATTTTAAACAATCTAAATAATTTTTATATTTGTTAATTTTTTTATAATGTAAATTAATATCATTATTCATATTCCATATATCTATTTTTTCATTTTTAACTTTAAATTTTCCCAAAAATAAATTATATCCCTTTTGTTTATCTAAATCATTAAAACTATTATTAAAATATCTTTTAAAAGTATTTATAAATTCTGGAACTTTTTGAATAATTTTTTTATATTTTTTTCTATTATCTTTAATAGTTTGTTTATGAGCTAAACTACCTGCATATTCATAACTTAATTCATTTCCCATTTCTTTATAAATTTCTGTTAAAACTCCAAATATTGAATAATTTTCATTAAGAGGTTCATTAATATGAACTCCAAAATATCTCAATTGAATTAATAAAACCGCAGTTCCTATTACTTGTTGAAATACATTTGTTCTATCTAAACAATCAATACAATTTGAACGAATAACTCCTGATTGTAATAATAATATTGATTTATTTTGAACATATGGAATATATGTAAATAAATTAGTTTGAGAAATTAGATAAATAGATATATCTATATATTTTGAATAAAAAAGTGGATCTTTTCTTAATTGTTTTAAATCATAGTGATAATATTGAATTTCTGAATATAAATCTTTATATTCTTCATTGTTTTTTTTATTTATATAATTTACACTTTTTTCATACCATTCATTTAATAAAAGTTCTTGTTTTTTTTTCTTTTCTTTCTTTTTTGTTAAATTACATATTATTATAGGTTCACCATATCTTTCTATTAAATTATTAAAATGATTTTTAGTACTTTTAAATTCTAAATCATTTAAATTTATTTTAATTTCAGGTTTAGGTAAAATATTTATTTGTTCTTGATACCAATATAATGGAACACTACCTCTGATATGAACAAAAGAAGTGATATTTGGATAATTTAAATTTTGATTAGATATTTCTTCTAAAATTTGTTCTGTTTCAACATCATTAGCTACATAACCCTTGTGATTTATTCCTCTTTTTAAATAACGAGTTCCTGCAAATTGCCTTGACCTTCTTCCTATTACTGTTATTAAAAAATTAAGACCATATATTAAACATGAAACTTGATGAAAAAAACCATATATTATATAAATAAACCAACTTTTATTATTAACTAAAGGAAATATATTTTTTAAATGATAATAATTCCATAAAAAAATAGAATTTGACATTAATTTTAAATTTTTACTATTTTGATTAAATTTTTTTTTAGTTTCAAAATTATTTAAAAATGATGGATCAATCACTGATTTAAAATTTTCTACAAAATTTCTTTGAATTGTTTTAGTTAAATTTAATGTGTATGAAAAATACATATTTTTACAAAAATCATTTTGTTGAAAAATTGAAATATATTTTAATTCTTTTTCTGTATATTCATTTTTAATATAACAATCAAATAATGAAAAAAGTTTAATATTTTCTATTCTATAAATTACATATTTTGATATTTTTCCAACAATTTTTATATCTGTTATTACTATTATATAATAACCTAAAAGAAACTTTACAAATCCAAAAATACCATAATTTTTTTCAATAAAATTGTATTTATTAGATTCTAAATATTTTTTTAACTCTTCTTTTGATAAATTATTTAATTCATATAAAAATAATTGATTTAAATTTAATTTATTTAAAACATTTAATGTATTTTTATTTATTTCCATTTTTTTAAAACTCAATATATTATATCTATTTTCTAAATTTTCTTTACCTACTAATATATAAGAATAATTATTTTCATATATTTTTATTGTTTTTATGTATTTAAAATTATTAGATAAGTTTATTGCCATTCAAACAAGAAAAAATAAATATATTTAATTTATTTAATAAAAATAATAATTTAAATAAATAATTATTAAATTAATTAAATATCATTTAAAAAATAATTAAAAAAAAATAAAACTATAAAAAATATAAAAAATTAATAAAATTATATTAATATTTAAGATAATAAATAAAATTTTATTAATTTTATTTAATTATATACTTTAAATTAAATGACAACAACACAAACAACAGATTTAAATCCAATTGTTCAACAAAATGGTAATTTTAATAATTCAAATGATGTCACAAATTCCAAAAATTTTGAACAGGCAACTCAAAATCAAACAAAAGAAATGAACAATTCGACTCCCGCCGTATCCCCTTCAAAGAATCCAACCACTTTTAATATAGAAAAAACACCCCAAAACCAAGTAATTATGCAAAATACTGGAACATATGAAAAACAAAAAAGACATAGAAGAGGTAAGGAAACTCAAGATGAAAGGATCCATAAATGTGAAGAATGTAATAAAAGTTATTTAAGTGCTCCCGCTTTAATAGCTCATAAAAAAACTAAGCATGGTTTTGTTATTGAAGGTGAAAAAAAAGGTCGAGGAAGACCAAGAAAAGATAATATAAATAATAATGCAAGTATAAATAATTCAAAAAAAAAATATGAAAATTTTTTTAATAATGATTTAAGAAAAAATAAAAATTTAGATAGTAATTTAAATGAAATAAATGAAGAAAATTTAAAAACTTTTTTTAATGATATTTTTAAGCAGTTAAAGGAAACTTTATTTAAAGATTTAAAAACAATTGAAGAATATAATTTTTATGATGTTGTTGTTAACAATTGGGATAATAAATCTTTTCAAATTGAAAATCATTCATTAAATTCAATTCAAAATGATAATAAAGAAAGTAATAATCCCACCTTAGATCAAACATTTTTTTTATATTTAAAAGAAATTAAAAATCAAACTAATAAAGAATATTTTTGGTTTGTATTTAAATTTATTATAACATTTAGAGAATGTTTGAATACTATTAAAAAAGAATCAGTAAAAGATTCTGATAAAAATTATACACAAATTTATAATGCAGAAAGTGTTCCTGATGTTTGTAATGATTATTTTGTAAATTTTATGGAGCCTAATAAATTTTTTGGTTTAAATACTGAAGAGCTAATTGAAGTTATCCAACATTTTTGCTATTGGCTTTATGAAAAAAATTTTACACAAAGTCATTTAACCCTTTTATAAAATATAAAATAATATATTAATTTTAATATTATTTACTTTATTATTAAAGACAAAAAATAAATTTAATTATTAATTATATTTTATTAATTAATTAATTTAATAAATTTTATTATTTTTTAATATTTGATATTAATATAAAATATTTTAATTGGGGATTGGGGATTGGGGATTGGGGAT
>JAEEGK010026424.1_pt1 | contig 11818 bp, 10 predicted proteins | sample 8958771 | NCBI WGS metagenome assembly JAEEGK01 (sample SAMN16246547, study PRJNA631951) | gut metagenome | biome: gut microbiome; feature: rumen; material: SC-attached | host: Bos | place: Iran: Karaj | collected 2018-10 | reverse complement strand
TTGTCCAGAAATCACCCTGTCCCAGAGAATGCTCCACCCGTAAATAAGGGTTGGCTGGAAGTGGATATACATCCATCAAAGCACGCTGCAATAGAAAAACAACGCTTCGCCTGTAGGCTCTTCGTCCGTCCTTGTCTGCGGTGGTCAAGAACTCTAATGGGCCCACTCCATTTATGACCTTGTGCAGCTCGGTAAGGTTGCCCTTGTATTTGGCCAACACAATATCATCCTTGTACTCATCCTGATGAATGGCTGCAATATCTACTAGACGAATGCCATCCTCATAAGTCTCTTCCTTGTCGTTAATGATTACCTTTGCCATAGCCCCACTCCTCCTAAAGTAAGTTTCGCACCTGTTCAATTATTTGAAGCTGATGTCTTAGCTCCTGACATCTTGCCTCAATGGCTTCACTTTTAGGCGAAGCCCCTGACTCTAAGGATGCCAAAATCGAACTATATTCCTTTTGGTTTTTATCTAAGAGCCTGTATAAAAGCTCTGGTGCTCGTTCAATAATCTTTGGCCCATACTCTAGCTGTTCATCGGTGTAAGCATCTCTCTTACTTTCATCAGCCTCGTACTTGAGCTTAATTATCGGGTAAATCTTGTTTTCCTCGCAGGTGAGATTCTCATCGATGATTTTAAACCCCATTTCCATAAGTAATCTCCTAAGAGAATAATAATCCGACTGTGGCTCAATAACAATACAATCCGCTGATTTTGCCACAGGTTCTCCTGCTTGAAATATCTTGCCTATCAAAGTACCGCCCATACCACAGATACTTATAACCTCTGCCTCGCCAGGTGATAACTTTTCTAATCCATTTGAGAGTCTAAGGTCAACCTGTGATTCAAATCCAGCGGCCTTGATATTATCCTTGGCCCTGTCTAAAGGACCAGCATTAATATCCATGGCAATTGCTCTACTTGCAACTTTGTTTTCCAAAAGAGCAATTGGTAAATAACCATGATCTGTCCCCACATCTGCCACAGTCTGGCAGTGGGGAATCATGTCATATACAATTTGTAATCTTGGTGATAATTTTATCATTTATTGATCCAAATAGTCCTTTAACTTTCTGCTGCGGCTTGGGTGTCTAAGCTTTCTTAAAGCCTTTGCCTCAATCTGACGAATACGCTCACGAGTAACGTTAAATTCCTTGCCAACCTCTTCAAGTGTGCGAGCCTTGCCATCCTCAAGACCGAATCTAAGGATAAGTACGCGCTGCTCACGCTCTGTAAGAGTATCAAGAACCTCATGAAGCTGTTCCTTTAAAAGTGTAAAGGTAGCTGCCTCAGCTGGTACTGGTACGTTTTCGTCTGGAAGGAAATCACCAAGGTGGCTATCCTCCTCCTCGCCGATAGGTGTCTCAAGGGAAACTGGCTCCTGAGAAATCTTAAGGATTTCATGAACTCTGTCTACTGTGATACCCATAGCTGTAGCGATTTCTTCTGGAGTTGGTTCGCGGCCGTACTCCTGTAGTAACTGTCTAGAAACTCTGATGAGTTTGTTGATAGTTTCTACCATATGAACTGGGATACGGATTGTACGAGCCTGATCTGCGATAGCACGTGTAATAGCCTGACGAATCCACCATGTAGCGTAAGTAGAGAACTTGTATCCCTTGTGATAATCAAACTTTTCAACAGCCTTCATAAGACCAAGGTTACCCTCCTGAATAAGATCAAGGAAAAGCATACCACGACCTACATAACGCTTTGCAATTGAAACAACAAGACGAAGGTTTGCCTCAGCCAGCTTGTTTTTAGCTTCCTGGTTACCCTCTTCCATCTTTTGAGCAAGCTCGACTTCTTCCTCGGCTGAAAGAAGTGGTACCTTACCGATTTCCTTAAGGTACATACGAACTGGGTCCTCGATGCTGACAGAATCAGCAACTGATAAATCGATATCCTCTAACTCTTCATCGTCAGCAGCAAGTAAAAGCTCATCAGATGGGCCAGATGAGAAGTTGACATCGATACCCTTCTTGTCAAGGTATGTAAGGATGCGCTCCATCTGCTTTGCATCGATTTTGTAGTCCTTTAAGAACTCTGTAATCTCATAATCCTCGATGATGCTCTTTTGAGCCTTGGCGATTTTGATAAGCTCTGCCACCTTTGAGTCAAGCTCATCATTTCCAAAGGAATCAATGTCATCGTCATCATCATCTTCGTCAATATCTATAGAAGTCTTTGCTCCTACTGATGCCAAAAATTCATCAACATCTTCGTCTTCTGTAGTCTCATCGATGTTGTCAAAATCATGCTCATTAAACTCAAGATCCTCTGCAGAAATCTCCTCTAAGTCAGCAAAGTTGACGTCTTTATCCTCTTCAGCCTCGTTCTCCTCAACTTCTGCATCCTCTGCCTCGGCTAAAAATTCATCAGCCGCAGCGTTTAAATCTCCGTTTTCGATTAGTTCATCTACTTTCTTTTTTGCCATCTTATTTCCTTTCTATATTGAAATTTCAATTCGCTCTAAGCGTTGTAATTTCTTTTTTCCCTCAACCAAGCTTCGTAGATTTGCTCCATTTTTTTGAGCAAGCTCAAGTGAGTTTTTCTTTATTCTAAGCAAAGTCTCCTTTAAAGCTTTGCTAAGATCACTACTGTCAGTAAGCTCGCCGACTGTTGTATTGAAAAGGGCTGCAACAGTCTTGCGCTCATCATCCTCCATAAACAAATCAACTATGCGAGCTGTATCCACAGGCTGATTGGCCTCGCAGTATTTGAATACCTCGGTAGCCACCTGCTTATATACTCCATCTTCAAAATCATCAGGCCCTACAAACTCCTTTATTTTGGAATAAAGTGTGGCCTCCTCAACTAGCCAAGTAAGAAGCAGCCGCTGAGACATTTTCATGCCGTCATCCTTTGGTTTGCCTGGTTTGGCTTCGTATTGACGATTGGAGTTGTCCTTTTTAGCGGTGATGCCTGACTGGCCAAGCTCTAAAATGTATTTAGCCAAGGCATCTCTTGGAATATTAAACCTTGCTGCAACGGACTCAGTGTAATTTTCCCGCTCTAACTGGGTAGGAAACTCTGTGACTATCATCCGCGCTGCTTCCTTTTGGAAGTCAGATTTCTTTTCAGGATCGGTCATGTCGTAATTGTTTTGCAACATGCGAACCTGATACATAAAGCTGTTTTCCGCTTGGGCGATTCGCTTTTCATATTCCTCAGCCCCAAGGGCTTTTATGAATTCATCTGGATCCTTGTAAGGGCTCATGTTGATAACCCTACATGAAATACCAGCATTTTTAAGTATCGGTATAGCTCTAAGCGCCGCCTTTTGTCCTGCTCCATCTGAATCGTAGCTAAGGTATACATCCTTGACATAGCGCTTGAGCATTCCTGCATGGCCTTCGGTAAGGGCTGTTCCAAGGGAAGCCACTGCGTTGTCAAAACCTGCCTGATGAAGTGAGATAACATCCATGTATCCCTCGCAAAGGATGAACTGTTCTCTCCTAGTCTTTCTGGCAAAATAAAGGCCAAACAAAGTCTTGGATTTGTTGAAAATCTCAGTCTCTGGAGAGTTGAGATATTTAGGCTCTCCATCGCCCATCACTCGACCACCAAAGGCAACCACCTTGCCGTTGGCATCAAAGATAGGAAACATTGCTCTATTCCAGAACTTATCGTGACCGCCACGCTTTTCATCGATGGTAATAAGGCCGCAATCCTTTAAAATTTCATCCTCGTATCCCTTTTCTCGTAAGTACTTGTACAAAGAATCAGAATATTTGCTGGTGCAGCCCAAGCCAAACTTGTGCATGGTATCTGGGGTAAGGCCACGCTTGTTGAAATAATCCATGGCCTGCTTGCCTGCATCTGAGCGAAGCATTTTGTAATAGTAGCCCGCCGCCTCTTTGTTGATTTCAAACAGTCGGCTGCGCTTGTCTGCTCGCTGCTTTTCCTGATAGGTCATCTCTCTTTGAGGGAGTGTAACCCCGCATTTTGGTGCAAGCTCCTCCACGGCCTCCTTGAAGGTCATATTTTCATATGCCATTAGGAAGCTGAAAACATTGCCGCCGGCTCCACATCCAAAGCAATAGTACATTTGCTTTTGTGGACTCACTGAAAAAGAACCGGTCTTTTCATTATGAAAGGGACATAGTCCAAAATATTGGGTGCCCTTTTTTTGTAGATTAACGTATTGGGAAATCACTTCGACAATGTCAGTTCTAGATCTGACTTCTTCTATGATTTCGTCTGAATAATAGGCCATTTCTCTCCCTAAAATTATTAGAATCCATCTACCACCCATGCCTTTGGCATGAAGAATTCGTTAAACTTAGTAATACAATATTGATCGGTCATACCCGAAATATAGTCGCAAATAATGCGTTCCTGGCTTTCGCCCTCGCCTTCCATCAAGCGATATCGCTCAGGAAGCTCATCGAAATGAACTGTATAGTACTCGTATAATTCGCGAATCATACGCTTTGCCTTGACTTCCTCGGTCTTTGCAACTGAGTCCTTGTAGACATTGGCAAACATAAACTTACGAAGCTCAGACATTGCTTCTTCTATCTCGGTGGACATCTTGATAATGGGGCTATCCTGACTAGTGATAATAACATCGTGAATCAATGTATCAAGGCGAACTGCCGATGTCATACCAAGAGTCTTTCGCACCTCAAGCGGAATATCCTCCTCGGTGAGAATCTGCGCTCTAATGGCGTCATCTATATCACTGTTAACATATGCAATCTTGTCGGATAGTCTAACAATCTGTCCCTCTGGTGTGGAAGGATTGCCGCTAGTCTGATGATTGCGGATGCCGTCTCTTACCTCCCAGGTAAGGTTAAGGCCCTGGCCTCCCTTTTCAAGCTTTTCAACTATACGCACACTTTGCTCCGAATGAATAAAACCTGTTGAGCACATGGCGTTAAGCTGCGCCTCGCCTGCATGACCAAAGGGCGTGTGTCCCAAATCATGACCAAGGGCAATAGCCTCTACTAAGTCCTCGTTAAGTCTGAGGGCCTTTGCTATGGTTCTTGCATTTTGTGAAACTTCCAAAGTGTGAGATAATCTTGTTCTGTAATGATCACCCTGAGGAGTAAGAAAAACTTGAGTTTTGTTCTTCAATCGTCTAAATGCTTTGCTGTGAAGAATTCTATCTCTATCCCTCTGAAACAGAGGTCTGATATCACATTGTGGCTCGTCCTTCTCGCGGCCACGGGAATTTTCGTTGAGCGTTGCATACTTGCTAAGAGTCTCCCTCTCCATCTGCTCAATCATCTCTCTAATTGTGCCCATTCTTGCCTCCCGTATTCTACTAGCATGACACTTCTATAAATACATATTACGGGGAAAAAAAGGATATCCTTTTTTTAGGACAGAAATTTTTTCAAATAAAAAAAGTTACTAAATCCAGCATATAAATATTTCAGAACAACGCTCTTACCAGTCTAATAAAAGTTTGTCCTAAAATATTTATAACTGCAAATAGTAACTTTAGATAACGTATTCCAGTTTGTCAGCAAAGTGACCTAAGAATTTAATTGTTCTTTCGTCCTTTGGATTCTTTAATACCTCTTTGGCCGTACCCGTTTCCACAATTTCACCGTCTGCAATAAATACAACCTTGTCAGCAACATCCAAAGCAAATTCTAATTCATGTGTAACAATAATCGATGTTATTCGCTGCTCAGATATTTCTTTGATAATTTCAAGCACCCCTTGCACACGTTCTGGGTCTAGTGCACTTGTAGGTTCGTCAAAAAGTATTACCTCCGGTTTCAATGCTAATGCTCTTGCGATACCAACTCGTTGCTGCTGCCCACCTGATAGTTGACTAGGATAGTGGTCTTTCCAATCTACCAATCCCACCTTTTCAAGTTGAGTAAGTGCTTCTTTTTCGGCATCCTTCTTTGAATATTTTTTAGCTTTAATCAATGGCAATGTGATATTTTCCAAAGCAGTTTTATTTTCATATAAACTGAAATTTTGGAATACCATTGCTGTAGTTCTACGTATTTCCGTTATTTCATGTTTTGAAAGCTTATTGAAATCATATTTTTTATCTCCGATGGTCAACTCTCCTCTATCTGGATTCTCAAGAAGATTGATACATCTTAAAGTTGTAGATTTTCCTGAGCCAGAAGGCCCGATGATGGCAACTGTTTCGCCCTGTGCCACATCCAAATCTATATTTTTAAGTATTATTCTATCGCCAAAGGATTTGTGTAAATTACGAATACTAATCATACTAATCTCCGCTGTAGGCAGGTGTCACTACATTTCTATCTTTGCTAAGTTTTTTCTCTGTATATTTCTGTAAGAAGGAAAGACCTGTGCTAAACAACAAATATACAGCCGCCACTTCAATGTAAAGTGCTAGCGGTTCATAAGTGACCGCAACTATTCTTTGGGTTTCCATGAACATCTCGGTAATTGTGATATTGGACGCCAAAGAAGTATCCTTGACAAGTGAGATAACCGAGTTGAACAAGGCTGGAATACAGTTTTTGATTGCCTGAGGCAATACAATATGTACCATTGTCTGCCACAAGGTAAGGCCGCATGCCACGGCGCCTTCAGTCTGACTCTTTGGAATCGAAAGGATTGAGCCTCGGATTGTTTCAGATGCATAGGCGCCGACATTTAGTGAAAATGCAATTACTGCCGCTGGGAAGCGGTCAATATTGATTCCAACATTTGGCAGGCCATAGAATATGATAAACAGTTGTACTAGCATGGGTGTTCCCCTAAACACCCACACGTAAAACTGAAATATCTGTGATAACACTTTGATTTTCATAACTCGTGTTACAGCTACAAGTATCGCAATTACGATTCCAATGAAAAATGAAATTAACGTCAGTGGAATGGTATATACGACGCCCGGTAGCAATATTCTTGGAATTGAACTTATTAATATATCCCACAATCTAGAATTCATTTAATTCTCCATTTATCTGCTCTTATTTCTGTGGACTAGTAACATCTTCACCAAAGTACTTCTCAGAAATCTTAGTTAATGTACCATCTTCTTTAAGCTCTTTGATTGCTCCACTTATTGCTTCCTGTAAATCTGCATCATCCTTTCTAATAAGGACAGCTGACTCTGTGGCTTCATCAGAAGTTGCCACTATTTTTACGTTTGCATCTGGCTGGTTAGCCTTGAAGTCAAGGAATGTAACGTTATCGTTTACAGTTGCGTCGGCTCTTTTTTGAATAACCAACTGTATTGAATCACTGAAACCACTTGTTGATACGATTGTTCCGCCGTAGCTTTCAGCAACCTCTGCCCAGTTACTTGTAACAGTAAGTGCCACATCCTTGCCATCTAAATCTTCAAAGCTCTTGATATCATCGTTGTCGCCATTTACAACAACAGCTCCATAAGCATATGTGTATGGTTCAGAGAAAAGGTACTTCTGCTGTCTTTCTTCTGTGATACTTACTTGGTTTGCAATAGCATCGTATTTCTTGGCATCAAGACCTGCAATAATACCATCCCACTGTGTCTCAGTAAACTTTGCCTCTACACCAAGCTTTTCTGCAACTGCCTGTGCCACCTCAACATCGAATCCAACAAGCTTGTCTGAATCATCATGGAATGAATAAGGTGCATACGTACCTTCTGTGGCAAATGTGATAAAGCCTTGGTCTTTAATCTGCTGATAAGTTGTCTTGTCCGCTGAAGAAGCACTCTCTTGCTTAGAAGAATCTCCTTGAGCCTCTGAATTACTGCTACCCTGTCCGCAGCCAACAAGTGTACCTATTGCAAGTGCTGATATTAATAATAATGCTGATAATTTTTTCATGGTTATACTCTCCTTAAACATTTATTTCTTAGAATATGCAAACGCATCATCCAAATCTTTTATTAAATCCTCTACCTCTTCAATTCCTATTGACAATCTAATGAGGTTAGGAGTGATTCCTATTTTTGCTTGAAGCTCTTTTGAATATGATTCATGTGTCATTGTTGACGGACGACAAATAAGTGATTCAACTCCGCCAAGACTTACTGCAAAAGAAAATAACTTAAGCTTTGAAACAAACTTATCTAAATCATATTCTTCCTGGTTGAACTTAAAAGAAATGATTGCTCCTGGGCCCTTTGCCTGAGCTTTCTGTAGCTCGTATCCATTGTGATGCTCAAGACCTGGATAATAAACTTGTGTTGTAGCTTTATGACCATCCAAAAATTCTGCAACCTTCTTAGCATTCTCAATATGTCTGTCCAATCTAACACCAAGAGTTTTGATGCCTCGCTGCAAAAGAAATGCATCTAATGGTGAAAGTATGCCCCCCAAAGTGTTGTTTATGAATTTAAGCCTTGTATATAGCTCGTCATCATTTAAAATCACAAGACCTGCAAGGACATCTGAATGACCCACATAATATTTTGTAGCCGAATAAACAACTATGTCTGCACCAAGGTCAAGTGGCTTCTGTAAATACGCCGTCATAAATGTGTTGTCCACAACCACTAGGATGCCTTTTTTGTGAGCCGCTTCGGCAATCTTTTTAATATCTGTAATCTCTAATAATGGATTAGATGGTGTCTCTAGGAATACGATTTTTACATTGTCATCTACCTTATCAAAGTCGTATGCGTTAAAATCATCTACTATCTCATATTCAGCGCCGCGCTTTTCTATGAGATTAGAAACAAATCGCCATGTGCCACCGTATACGTTGTTGTTAATCAAAAGCTTTTCACCTTTGTTGAGAAGTTCTAGCACCAAGCTTGTAGCTGCCATTCCAGAAGCTGTTGCAATACCGAATTTGGCACCTTCAACATCTGCTGCTAGTCTTTCAACAGAAGCTCTTGTTGGATTGCTGCCTCTGCTATAACAATATTCTCCCTCGTGTTCTATATCTGGCTGTACAAATGTCGATGAAAGATAAATCGGATAGTTAACTGCCTTCTTTTCTTCATCAACAAATCCGCCGTGAATAGCTGTAGTATTGAATCCCATGTCTGTACCTCTGCTTTCGTTAAATAACTTGTGTTGATATAGTAAATGCAATTACCTACTAGGTCAATAGGTTTAGTTATTCACCTTTTTTATACTCTGTTATCAACTTGATTTATATGCAATGCGATTTACTATAAGGCAAGAAAGAGTTTTGCTACGCAAAACTCCAGCAGTGCTAGGCGAAATTTGCTGTAAGCAAATAAATTCTTCTGTCGCCGAGACACATATTTCACACGAAGTGTGTTTTTTACCTTATAGGAGATTGCAAAGCAATTTCCTATAAGGTAAAAAAGTCCGAGGGCTTTACGCCCTCGAACTTTTATTAGTCTAATTATGTGCTTACAATCAGCTTGATATTAAATATGTCTTATTACTTCAAAACGCTCTAACTGAATTGGTTCATCCATACCGATTCCACTCTTTTGTCTTGCAATAGAAATCTGTTGCTCTACTGAATCCACACCTTCTAAATCTGGAAGTAAAAGGCCGCGTTTATTTCCGCAACTTACAATTACTCCATATCGTTTAACATCTAATTCAGATGGAGATGATATGGCTTCAGGCTCACTTAAAACATCTACATTTATATCAAGATCCGGTAGTTCCTCTGGACTTATAGGATTGAACCTAGTATCCCTAGTAGAGGCACTGATGGCATTTTGTATAATCTCCTTAGCCAGACAGTCAGTAGTTGGAAGAATCGTTCCAATGCACCCTCTAAGGCGCCCCGCCTTATGTATAGAGACGAAGGCTCCCGCCTGCTTAGTCATCATTTCTTTTGGTAAATCGGTTGGGATATCTAGTACTTTTCCCTTTAGGATATAGCTTTCCAAAGATTTTCTGGCAAGCTTAACATATTCATCTGAAGATGACTGGATACCTTCAATCTCATTTTTTAGCTTGGCGATAAAATTATCACTAAAGTGACGAGTATCGTCTGCTCCTGTAGGATAAAATGCCGCTATACCATAGCCTACTCCAGTAACATCTTGATGAGAATACACCTTGGCATCAATTGCTTTTCCATCCAACGCTCCTGCCATGATAACAAATGAGCGGTGACCGCACTCTGCTGCTTTTTCGCAAAAATCTTCCTTGAAGTCAAATAACTCCTCAAAGGCAGCTCGTCCGGCAACATCCATGATTCTCTTATCATAAACAGGCCCTTCCTTGGAAAAGCCATAAGGCCCATAGTCTTGAAGCTTGTGGGACAAATCTCCACTAGCCACAAAGACAACCTTTCTGCCTATCTCATCAACTGCCCGCTGAATCATCTGCCCCAGACGATAATGGTCTAATAAACTAAGGCCTGAAAGGCCTATGCGAATTATCTTGCCGCCCGTATATTTTTCTCGAATAAACCAAAGTGGCACCATGGTTCCATGGTCTAGGTCCGGTTCACGTTCGCCTAGAGTTCCAGCCGGAAAGTTCGCCTCAAACGCTATATCATTAATCCTATCCACCAGCTCCTCGTCATAATATTCTTCAAATGAAATCTGAGGTGCATTAAATCTCTCAAATGACCCCTTCGCCCTCTTTCCTGGTGAAATATGCAAATAATCAGAATACATAATGCTGTGCGGGCTTGTAATAATGATTGTCTCAGGCTTAAGAGATGCTATTTCATCTGCCACCCTATTGTAAGCATCAATGGTTTCTTGGATTTGCTTTTCTGAACCTTTGCCAATAGCTGGCACAATCATTGGTGGATGTGGAACCATAAATGCAGCAACTATTCCCATAGACTACCCCCTTCTAACAGTTTCCTGTGTAAACGTACGTTAAATGTTTTTCTGCTACAGTTTTTAAATGATAAATGGTATCTACTGGTGTTGGATTTTTATCCTCCATGTGAAATCTAGGAAAAAACCTAGATATGTGAAGCGGGATGTCTTTATTCAATGCGGCCACCCAACTACTGAGAGAATCCATCTCCACATCAGAATCATTCTCGCCTGGAATAACAAGGGTCGTCAGCTCTACGTGGCAGTGCTTAACAGCCTCAGCAATAAAGTCCATCACCATCTGCCTGTTTCCCTTTAAAACGTCCGCGTAGTAATGGTCGGTAAAGCCCTTCAGGTCTATATTCATGGCATCAACATACTCAAACAACTCCCGCACTGTGGCAGTATCTGCCATACCATTAGAAACAAGTACAGTTTTTAAACCTTTTTCTCTTAATACTTTTGCTGTATCTAAAACATATTCATATGAAATCAGCGGCTCATTATAGGTAAAGGCTACACCAATATTGCCATGAATCCTTTGTTCATCGGCTATCTCGGCAAGTTCTTCTGGGGAGACGAATCTGGCATTTCCCTTACAAATAGCCACTTCCTTAGCCCAAGATATCTGATAATTTTGGCAGAATGGGCAACGCAAATTACAGCCGTAGCTGCCCACTGACAAAATATAAGAGCCTGGATAAAAGCGATTCAGCGGCTTCTTTTCAATTGGATCTAAGGCAATCGACGTGAGCTTCCCATAATTGTCTGGGAAAATTTTGCCGTCCTTACACGTCCTAACCTCGCAAAAGCCGAATCCGCCTTCAGGTATATTGCAATGTCTATAACATAAATCACATTTTGCCATAAGCCACCCCCTTCTATAATATCATATAGTAGGAATTACCTATAAAACAAAAAAGCCTTAAAATCAGCACCTATCTTTTATTATCACGCTCATCTTTTATACTATAGCGTTGATTCTCTACCATTGTCGCAAGCACGGCTGATTCTTCTATATTAGAAAGCTCTTCAAAGTCTTGGAAATACGTAATACCTGGTATACCCGTCATGGTGCTTTCCCAATGAGCATATACCGTTGCATTAAACGGTGGTATATAATTCTCTGTTATCTCTACACCACCAACAAGTTCAGTATA
>JAEEGK010026423.1_pt1 | contig 11818 bp, 8 predicted proteins | sample 8958771 | NCBI WGS metagenome assembly JAEEGK01 (sample SAMN16246547, study PRJNA631951) | gut metagenome | biome: gut microbiome; feature: rumen; material: SC-attached | host: Bos | place: Iran: Karaj | collected 2018-10 | reverse complement strand
TATTAGGTCTGGAAGTCATTAATTTAAAATTGTGGCTTTTACTTTCAATGTGATTATTAACTTTATCAATAACTAAATCAGGATTAAACATTATTCCAGAATGAACTCCTTTCATATATTTAACTTCATTTAAGTAACTTTTATTATTTTATATAAATAATTTCATAATCATTAATTCAATTTATTCGAATTTCCTTTTAACAATTAAGATTAAATGATTAAACATTAAAACTAAAAATCTTTACCTTAAAAGCTTCTAAATACTTCAATAATCTTTTTTAATAATTTTTAAGTAAAAATACAATTAGTCATTGAATAAAAGGATAAAAACCTTTTTAATATATGCTGTAAAACATTTTTTAACCAAAACCAAAGATTCTAATTTTGGAAAAGACTTTTAAAAAATAAGAAAATCATCACTCAAATAAAAAACTCAACAACAAAATTTAAAAAGCTTTAAAACTCGAATAAACATTACAAATCAAAAAAATAAACAAACAATATATGGAAATACATCTTCAAAAAAAATAGTAATCTTGAAAAAATGAATATAAAAGCAAAATAAAAAAAAATTTATATATTTTAAATAATAGGAGCAATGGCAGACAAGATGGAAAAATTAAGAAAACACAAATGGGTATATTCATATGGTAACGGAAAAGTAGAAGGAGACCCAACAATGAAAAATTTGTTAGGATTAAAAGGAGTATATCTCGTAGAAATGACTTCAATTGGCATTCCAGTTCCTCCTGGTTTCACAATAACTACAGAAGTATGTAATTATTATTATGAACACGATCATAAATACCCTGATGATCTTTGGGATCAAGTTTTCAAAGCTATGGAAAAAATAGAAGTTTATAATGGAAAAAAATTCGGAGATGTCAATAATCCTCTTTTAGTCTCTTGTAGATCTGGTCCTAGAGTTTCTATGCCTGGTATGATGGATACTATTCTTAATCTCGGATTAAATGATAAAACTGTTGAAGGTCTTGCCAAGAAAAGTGGTAATGAAAGATTTGCTTATGATTCTTATAGAAGATTTATTCAAATGTTTGCTGATATTTGTATGGGAATTCCACATTCTAATTTTGAAAAAATTTTAAGTGGTATTAAAAATAAAAATAATATTCAATTTGATAAAGATCTTACTACTAATATGTTAAAGGAAGTAATTACTGAATATAAGAAAATGGTTAAGGATACTGTTGGTAAAGAATTTATTCAAGATGTTAAAGAACAACTTAAAACTGCTATTCATGGTGTCTTTATATCATGGAATAATGATAGGGCTATAACATACAGAAACTTAAATGATATTCCTCATAATTGGGGAACTGCTGTTAATGTTGTTTCTATGGTCTTTGGTAATATGGGTTATAGATCAGCTACTGGTGTTACTTTCACTAGAAATCCTGCAACTGGAGATAAAATTTTCTATGGAGAATATTTAATCAATGCCCAAGGTGAAGATGTCGTTGCTGGTATTAGAACACCACAACAAATTTCTATTGAAGGTAAAAAAGCTCAACATTCTGATTTACCTTGTATGGAAGAAGCAATGCCTGAATTATATAAAGAATTATATGAAATTAGAGACAAATTAGAAAAACATTATAAAGATATGCAAGATATTGAATTTACATTTCAAGAAGGTAAATTATATCTTCTTGGAAGAAGAAGTGGTAAAAGAACTATTAAAGCAGCTGTTAAAATTGCTGTTGATTTATACAATGAAGGTATTATTGATAAAGAAAAAGCAATTAGTTTAGTAGATGCTAAATCAATAAAAGAATTACTTCATCCTCAAATAGATCCAAAAGTAAAAAAGGAAACAATGGCAAGAGGACTCCCTGCTTCAAAAGGAACATCCTGTGGTAAAATTGTATTCAATGTTCATGATGTTGGTGGCAAATACAAAGACTGCCCAGTTATACTTTTAAGTAAAGAACCTACTTATAATGATATTATAGGAATTCATGTTGTTAAAGGTGTTGTGACTACAAGAGGTGGTATGAATAGTCTAGTTGCTGTTTATGCTAGAGGAAAGGATGTGCCTTGTATTACTGGAGTTGGTGATATGATTATTGATTTCAATAAAAAAACTGTTAAATTCCGTGATAAATATGTATTAAAAGAAGGTGATTGGATTTCTATTTCTGGAGATACTGGAGAAGTCTATAAAGGAAAAGTTCCAATTATTCCACTAATTATTTCAGGAGATTTTGAGACTATTATGAAATGGGCTGATGAAATCAGACATCTTAAAATAGAAGCTAATGTTGAAACAATAAAGGATGCTCTACAAGCAAGAGATTTAGGAGCTGAAGGTATTGGTCTTATAAGAACAGAATATATGTTCTTCGAGCCAAAAAAGATTATTTCAATAAGAAAAATGATAGTAGCTGAAACAGAAGAAGAAAAGAGAAAAGCCCTTGATGAAATTTTACCATATCAAACAAAAGAATTCGAAGATTTATTTAAAATAATGAATGGATTACCAGTAACAATTCGACTTCTTGATCCACCACTTCATCAATTTTTACCAGAAACAGAAGAAGATATGGAAACCCTTGCAAAGGAGATAGGAGTAAAACTAGAACAAGTAATAGAAAGAGCATCATCATTAAAGGAAAGTAATCCAATGCTTGGAAACAGAGGATGTAGACTTGGAATATCAAGACCAGAAATAATAGAAATGCAAGCAAAAGCAATTTTAACAGCAGCAGTGAATGTAATAAAATTAGGCAAGAAAGTAAATCCAAAAATTATGATTCCATTTGCAGTATCAAAGAGAGAATTACAAGTAATGAAAGATATAATAGATAAAGAACAAAAGAAATTAGAAAAAGAAAAAAGATGTCTAATTCCATATACTTTTGGAACAATGATTGAATTACCAAGAGCAGCTTTATTAGCAGATCAATTAGCCGAATTAGCACATTTCTTCTCATTTGGTACAAATAATTTAACACAAACTACTTTTGGTATCTCAAAAGATGATTTCAGTTATCATCACTTATATAGAAAAAGTGGTATAATTGATGTTGATCCTTTTTCTGTTTTAGATAGTAGAGGCGTTGGTTTTTTAATTGAAAATGCTATTAAGAAAGGAAAAGCTGTTCAAAAAGATTTGAAATGTGGTATTTGTGATGAACATGGTTGTGACCCAAAAAGTATTAAATTTGCTGATTCTATTGGAATGGATTATGTCTCTTGTTCTCCTTTGAAAATTCCTATTGCTAGGTTAGCTGCTGCTCAAGCTGTTGTTTTGAATAAGAAAAAATAAATTATCTTATGTCTTAAATGAATTTATTTAAATTTGAGTTAATTTATTTAATCATTTATGTGTAGTTATTAAAATAGTTTTTATTTTTTTTTTATTTTAAATTTTTTAAATTTTTTATTTAAATTAAAAAAATTAAATTTTAAAACAGGAAAAAGAATGAGTTTCTTTAATCAAAATTCAAATAATTTTTGCACGAAAAACAAAATATTACACAATGATCTTATTAAAAATGAAGAAGAATTCCGTAATACATCAATTGATTCTAATAATTCATATAGAAGACATTTATTTCAAAGACAAAAAACAAATAGATTTATCCAAAATAACAAAATGAATTTTCCTCAAAGTAAATTAGGAAGTGAGAATCATAAAGTAAATATTAACACAAAAACAATAAATAATAATGATAGTTACTTAAATAATTTTTTTAATAAAACAGAAGGAAATAGTCAAATTTCATATAATAATTCAAAGAGAGATTTAAGTTTAAAAGATACAATAACACATAATCAAAGTCAATATAATTTAAATAAACCAATTAGAGTTGAATCATGTGAAAATTTTCAAACAAGAAACAACAAATTAGATTATATTATAATACCTGAATATTCTACTACTCAAGATTTTTATATAGAAAATAATAATAATATACATAAAAGAAATTTAACCGATGAAAATAATGGTAATTTAAAGGAAATTACTAAAAGTGATTATTTAAAAATTGTTGAGAAATTTAGTAAATTGGTTATCCAACTTGAAGATTATCAAAAAATTATTAAAGATTTAAAAGATGAAAATCAACATTTAAAAAATTTAATTAATCAACAAAATAATGATAATTTTAATAATAGAATTTCATATAATAATTTAAATTTCCAAAAAGATGAAAGTAGTAATTCTAGTAAAATTGATTATTTAACAAATCAATTAAATTCTTTGAACAAAGAATATGAAAGTTATAAAAAACTAACTGATTCAAGGTTAAATTGTTTTAAAAATTTAAACAATAAAAATGATGTTTTAAAAGAAATTTCAAGATTAAAATCTGAAAATATAAACTTAAAAAATCAATGTAAAATCCTTCAAACAAAATATGAAACTTCTGATACAGATTATGCTCAATTATTAAAAAGAAATGAGAGTTTAAATAGAGAAATATTTAGATTAAGAAATTATGTCAGTTCAAAAAAATTAATTAATACAACATCAATAACACATTTTTCAATAGAAATAAAAAATGCATATAATAAAAGAAAATATTCATATAAAAAAGGAGATTTAACAAAAAGAATTAATACAGTTTTATTAGTAAAAAATAAAAAATATAATACAATTGACACAAATAGTGTTAATTGTGATAATAATAGAAGTAACATAAATACTCATAATAATAGTAAAAATACAATAAATAATATAAATAAGAAATTAATAAGAGAAAATTCTAGTCAAGCAGAAATTATGATTTCTACTCTTGAATCAGAAAATAATTCTCTAATTCATAAAGTTCAAAAATTAGAATGTCAACTTCATAATTATTTAAAATCAAAAAGTAATAAAACAAGAAGATTAGAACAATGTCAATCTTGGTCCAAAGCTTAATATATTAAAATTTAGGTTCTTATTATAAATAATCTATTTTTAAAAAAATAAATGAAATAATTATTAGTAAATAATAAGAAATAAATTAATAATATTTTTACAATTAATATATAAAAATATTTATTTGAATTTTATTCTTATCTTGTATATATATCAATATTCAAAAACAAAAAAATAATTATGTTGGTAATGATGTTAATGTTTTAAATAATAAAATTAATATATTTATGCATTAAATAGAAAAAAATTTTTTTTGAAGTTCATCTTCTTTTTTTTTCTTGAAAAAATTATTCTTTTTCAATTAATGAAGAATGAATCAAATTATATACTGATTTTCTATATATTTTTCATATAAAATTATTTTATTCTTTTAAAATTTCTTGTTTATTATTTTATGATAAATTATTTCTTAATAATTAATAATAGTTTTAAAATCTTTTTTCTTTTGGACTCATAAACATATTATTTAGTGTCAAATTATTCTAATTTTTTTATAATATCTTGCATATCATTTCTATTATATCCATTTCCTATATTTTCATAATTAATTTCATTATTATTTATTTCTTATTTATTAACAGGATTATTTATTATAAATTGCTCCTCTTTTATTTCTTCATATGTTTTAATTGGAGTTCCTATATCATATGATTTTTTTGTTTGAGAATTATTAATATAATTTTCTTGATAATTATTTTGTTCTTCAGAATTGTTTTTAATTAGGTCAATTTTTTTCCCTTACTTTATCAGAAACATTCATTCCAAAATCTTTAAAAATTCCCCCGAATTTTCAAAGAGAATTCCAAGCACTAATTAATAAATTTTTTGCTTGATTAGCAAATTCATCAACATTATTATTATTAATATTATTATTACTATTATTATTATTACTATTATTATTACCATTATTATTACTACTGTTATTATTTATATAACTTTTATTATTATTATTAATATTACTAGTATTACTATGACAATTATTAACATTATAAGAATTATTATTATTATTATCAATACTATTTTTCATATATTTTTTTCTGTTTATATTCATGATGAGAAATTCGATTATTATTCCAATGAACAGGAGTACTTTCTATTGGTTTCATTAAGCCTAAAATATCATATTCAAAACTATTAGCCCATTTGATTGTTCATATATAATATTTCCGACTTTATCAGATAATTTCACCAATTCTAATATATTATAAATTTGAGGGTATTTAATTAAAAACATTCATTTTGTTTATTTTTTTGAATTGATCTCTAATTCATAAAATCACAGCAATAGCTATAAAATCCATATACATTAAATGATATTTTTGATTTCTTATATTTTAAAATCATAAGCAAAGATAGAATCCCATAAAATTAAAACCTCTCTGTAAGGAATTCTCTATTAAAAAGACATCTTAACCATCTTTGAAGAAAAATAGAACAATTTAAATCAATATGAGTAAAATAATCATAGAATTGAGAATCTAAAATTCTTAATTTTTCTTTAATTAAAATATTATATCTTCTATTGATTAAAGTAAGAACATCATCATCAATATTATCTTTAAATCTATTTTGAATTAATTCAAATAAATTACAATCAGTATCATTTTCATCTAATTTATTTTGATTAAATAAACCTTTAACACCTCTTTTCATTAAGAATCAAAAACAAAAAATAAATCACTTTTAAATTCATCTTCATCATTAAAATAAATATAAATATCTTCTAAATGTTCTTTAATACTTTGATTATCTTTAATATAATTTAAAATATTATTTTTATTAGGTTTTGGTTTTAGTTCTTGACATAAAATAATAAGGATAAAAAGAAAAATAAAATACAACTAATATTTCATTCATTCCTTGCTTATATGAAATATCATTAGTTTCTTTTGACCATATAAATAAAACATCTGCTATAAATTTTTTGTTTTATTTTGTAAAAAAAAATCTATCTCTTAATAGGTTCTTGATAAATCTAAATTTATTAAATGCTTTAAATCTTCATCTTCTGTTTCTAATTTACTTTTTTTCTGATGATTCTCCTCCTTAAAGGATCTCCAATAAATTTCTTTATTTTCACTATTTTTTAAATTTTTTTTTATATTCTTCTCTTTGTTCTTATATTTTTTCAATCCATTCATTTAATAAATTTCTAGAAGAATTTGAAGGTAAAGTTTCCAAAAAATTTTCCATGAAATTGGTCTTATACATTCTTCTTCTATTCCACCATTTGAACATAAATTTTTTAAAGTTTGAATTCAGTCTGAATTTAATAAAACTTTTCCTTTAAAATTTGATAAACAGGATGATATTAAATTTTTCTCAACTTGTACTGTATCTGACATTTAATCGTTTTAAAAATAAATATTTTTTGTACATATTTATAATATTTTAAAAAAATAATAAATAATAATATTAATTGAAAGTTAAATATTTAAATCATGATTAGGATAAAAGAAAATAGAAGAAAAAAAGAATTAAATTAAGAAAAAATTTATTTGAATTTTAGAGTTTTTTATAAAATATAAATCATATAAGAGAACAATAATATCAATGAGATCAAATCCATTTAAAAATAATAAAATTATAATATCTTTTTTATAATAATATTCAATATAATAGTTTAGTAATAGGATGAAAACCAGCACAGATTTATCTTTTTCAGCTTATTAAACATTAAATGGAAATAATAATTATATAAATACTAATGAAAAAAATTAAATTACTTGTTTTGGATTAGAGGGTAATACTACAAAAAATAATAATACAAATTTAAATGTTAACTCATCATCATATTATAAGCCTATGAATTTTTAAATATATTTACTCCAATTGATTTAATTAAAAAAGAAAAGAAAATCAATATTATTAGGGACAAATATTTTAATATGGATGAATATAGATAGAAGGAAAATACTTAAATGAATGTTGTATATATAATTTATAAAAAAATATAGGACAATTAGAATTTATTGAAATACTTCCTCAAAATAATTTAGCATATCATTTTTCTTGTTTAAAATTAGATAAAGAACAATTAGAAAATCCAAATTTCATAATTTATTTTTTTTGGAGGAATGAATGATAATAGATTTCCAAATTAATTTTTTGTTGAAAATAGGAAAAAAACTTGTTGAAAATGAAATTCCAAAAACTTATAGAAAAAATCTTGAACCTAGCGTTTCTATGGGTTTTTATCATAATTTAGATTTAATTATTATTCATTGAGGAAGAATAAATAATTGTGGATTTTTTAATGATTTTTATATATTTTAGATTTGGAAAGAATGAATTGGATTAAACATAATTTTAGAGGAGAATTCCTTTTGAAAGATGTGAAGAGCAAAATGTTGCTACTGGAAATAGAATCTTATTTTTGGATGTGTTAGTTCATGAAGGTTAATAAATTTTGATTTTGAAGTTATAAATTTAGAATTTTTTTATCCTGAAATTCAATTTTTTTTTAATTTTTTCAAATTTATTTTTTATATTTTTTAAATATAGTATTTTATGACTTTATTTATTTAAATTTAATATTAATTTAGTTATATTAAATAATAATTTAAATGAAAAAAAAATACAAAAATTTAAAAAAAAAAAAATTAAAAATTAGAATTAATATATAAAAAGATAATTTTTTTCTGATTTAAATTCATTTGATAAAAACCAAATGTCTCAATCCATAGAAAACATAGAAGAAATATTATCAAATGCTTTGAGTGCTGAAAAATCAATAAATCAACCAGCAATGATAGAAATAAATAAACTTTCCCAAGAAAATTTTTCTTTATTTTTGCATTCACTAGGAAACATATTATCAAATGAATCAAAGGCAACAAATATAAGACAATTAAGTGCAATCTTAATAAAAAATTCATTAATATATTTTGAAAATTTACAAAATGAATGGAAAAAAACTATAAGTACAGAAGATAAAAATCAAATAAAATTATTGATTTTATCTTCTCTTGCATCAAAACATAAAGAAATAAGAACAAGTACTTCAAGTGTTATTGCTTCAATTTGTAAAATTGAACAACCAATAATGAAAAATTGGCCTGATTTAATTAATAGTTTAGTTAAAAATTGCTTTAATGAAGATTTAAATTTAAAATTAGCAGCAATTGAAACTTTAGGTTATGTTTGTGAAGAAATTAATATTAAAGGAATTGATACTACTACTGTTGATCAAATTTTAAATTCTTTTATTCAAAATTTAATTAATTGTAATGATATTAATATTGCTATTCAAGTTTTAAAAAGTCTTTTCCATACTGTTAAATTAGCTGAAAAAAATTTTTCTAGTGAAAAAGAACTTAATATTATTATGAATTCTATTTTTTCAGTTGTGGAAAAATTTCAAACAAATGAAGAAATTTTGGAAAAAACTGCAATGTTGTTTATTGAAATAATTGGGACTTCAAATTATTATAAATATATTTATCCATTTTTTGAACAAATTATAAAATTTGCTTTTAATATTGTTACTGCTTATGAAACTTCAAATGAAAAATTATCTCTTTTTGGAATTGAAATTATTTGTTCTATTGGAGATGAAGAAGCAAAGATTGATAATACTTCCAAAATTTCAATTAGTGATTTTATTTCTGGAAATTATAAAAATAATTCAAATTGTTATTTTAATAAAATAAGCAATCAATTACAAGAATTAATTATTAAATATGTTAAAGTTCCTGATGAAGATGAAGATGAAAATGAATGGAATTTATCAAAAGGTTGTTTATATATTTTAAGTCTTTTGGTTAAAATTGCAGATTTAAATAATATTAATAATTTTTTCAAACAATTAGGAGATCAAATTAAAAATTGTAATAATGTTAATGATAAATGTAAATGTTGGTATTTATTATCAAGTGCTTTATATACAATTTATAAAAATGAAATGTACAGTTTAATTTCAAATAATTTAAATAATATATGTAAAGATTTAAATAATAATGCAGAAGTAAAATTACAAAAAAGTTCTTCATTTTTATTAATACAAATAACAAAATTATATCCTAAAATATTAGATTCAAATAAATTAAATCAAATAATATCTCTTTTATTAAATTGTTTAAAAAATTCAAATCCCTCAATATTTCAAAATATATTTATAATTTTACAAAATATAATTAAATCAAATGGTGATTTACAAACAAATAAAAGCTCAAATACATTAAGTAATTATTTTGATGATATTATTAGAGGAATTTTTATTCCAGCAACAAAAGAAGCTATTTCAAATTCAGAAAATACAAAATTAGCTTTAAGTAGATTAATTACAATTGGAACTTTAATAGATTATTCTTCTCATGATAAACAAGAAAAAATTATGGAAATTTTACTGCAATTTTTACAAGAAATAGAAAGTACTTATACTCAATTTCAAAATATGATTTCAAATGGTGCTAGTCAAGAAAAAATATTTCAAATACAAGATTATTATTATACATTATTAAGAATTATTTTCAATAAATATAAAAGTCAAATTAATTTAGATTTAGGTAAAAAAATTTGGGAATTAACTGATAATATATTTAAATTTAGAAAAACTGTTTTTGAAGAAGCAAATTTAGCATTAGCATCATTAGCAACAAATATGAAAGAATCATTTTATGAAATATTTAAAAATTATTATCCATTTATAGAATTTTCAATTAAATCATATAATATATCTTCTTTATGTCAAAGTGGTTTAGTAGCTTTGCAAAATTCAATTCATTCAATAAAAAAAAATGTAGAAAATAATGCTAATGATATTATTAAAGTTTTAATTGAAGTTTGTACTTCAAATGATGTTTCAAGAGGAAATAAAACAATTGCAATTTCTTGTTTAGGTGAAATTGCTATTAATATAGGATTAAAATTTTCAGATTATTTATCTTCCGTAATGCAATTATTATTTTCTGCTTGTGAAATGGGAGTTAATATTAATGAAAATGAAGAAGAAGATACTATTGAATTTATTAAAAATTTAAGATATGAATTAATTATGACTTTCACTTGTATTGAATTTTCAGTTGAAGATAAAACAGAATTACTTAATCCTTATATTCAAAATATTTTTATTTTCTTTAAATCTATCGTTAATGATAAAGTTTGCATGAATGAAAAAATTTTAAAATGTATGTTAAATTTTGTTGTTGATATTATTAATATTTATGGAGAAGAAATTAAACAAGTTTGTGATGAAGTTTTTGCTTCTAATTTGATCAATAATATTAGAAATTATAAAGATTATGATTCTGAATTAAGTCAACAAGAACAATTATTTAAAAAATTATATCATCATTAATTAATAATAAAATAAATTAATAAAAAAATTTCATTTTCTAAAATATTAATTTTTGTTATTTTTTTCAAGCATCTACATTATCAAAATTAGCAAGAAATTTTTCCATATCTCCAGGATTAATTTTATGTTCATGATGAATAGTTTTAAAAGTGACATTATCAAATTTATTAAGAGCACCTTCTTTTATTAAACTATCGAAATTTTTATGTGCAAAATTCATTTGACTTTTCAATAATTCTTTTTTATTTTCTAAAGCTTCATCGGCATCTTTTTCTTTAAATTTTTTACTTCTCATTAAATTCAAATTAATAATATTATTAAAACTTTTTTTAGGCCAAAAAGAAGTAGTAGCACTCATAAATTTTCCATTAGGATAATTATTCATTTGTAAGCTTTTATCATTAATTAAATAAACACTTTTTCTATCAACATTTTTCTGCATAAAAGAAGGTAAAGGACTTCCTGTTTTATTAGGTCTGGAAGTCATTAATTTAAAATTAGGGCTTTTACTTTCAATGTGATTATTAACTTTATCAATAACTAAATCAGGATTAAACATTATTCCAGAATGAACTCCTTTCATATATTTAACTTTATTGTTGACTGGAACTGGTTTATCATAAACTGCCATT
>JAEEGK010026421.1_pt1 | contig 11818 bp, 5 predicted proteins | sample 8958771 | NCBI WGS metagenome assembly JAEEGK01 (sample SAMN16246547, study PRJNA631951) | gut metagenome | biome: gut microbiome; feature: rumen; material: SC-attached | host: Bos | place: Iran: Karaj | collected 2018-10 | reverse complement strand
GAGCTGCTGTTTAAGAATTACTATGGGCAAAGTAACCGAGCGGAGATACTAAAGGCGGTTCATTATTTTGATTCGATTGTGGGGATGGATGGAGCGGACGCATGCGGTAAAGCGGACACACGCGGTGCAGCCGTACGGGAACGGGATGCGTTTTTGGCGGCGCGGGCGCATTATATTTATGGTGTGGGATTCTATGAACGTGACAGCCTTATTGAGGCTTGTAGGGAATATCTCAATGCCTTGCGGATGATGGAAGGACATTTCGCGGAGAATGAACTGGTGGGCACGAAAGCCCGCTTTATGGCGTTGACTTACAACCGCCTTGGGGATTTGTTTTCCGAACAATATATGCAGGAAGCTGCCATCTATTGCATTAAACGGTCATTGATCTTTGATAGGATTGCACATTCTTCGCCCAGTAACATAGCCAACATCCTCTATCATTTGGGGAAACAATATGACAAGTTGAATAAAGCCGACAGTGCAGCCTATTATTATGAAAAGGCTTTGGAAACCATGCCCGACAGGAATTCCATGCTTTATAGGGATGTGGTTACCAGCAAGGCTTTGTTTGAGTGTAAAGTTTACGGCAACACCATGATTGCTCTTGATAGCATGAAAAGCATGGCTGCGCAAGCAACAAGTGATACGGAAAGACTCAACCGATTTCTAACTATTGGTGGCGTCTATAAAAGTATGGGGCAATACGATTCTGCCAAGGTTTATTTGGAGCCTGTGTTTGAAAAGGATTCCAACAACGCCTCAATTGTAGCAAAATATCTGCGCGACATTGCCCTGGCCGAGAGCGACACGCTGAAAGCCAGCCAATACTCGCAAGTTTTGGCTGAAGAGGCCGTTGCAGCACCCGAAAACCTGTTTCGGGCCTCGCAACTGAACGACCTGTTCCAGAATTACTTGCATGGGAAGCAGGAGAAGGCCGAGGCTGAAAGAAGATTGGCTGAACAGGAGGCGGCACGGCAACGCTGGAGGCTGAGCTTGGCGGTTACCGTGGTGGTGGTGATGGCCTTGGGGCTTGGGCTGTGGTGGTGGACGGCCAAGCGGAGAAAGGAGCATGAAACCGAGACGCAGACCTTGAACGAGGAGAAGCAACAGCTTCAGACGCAGAGGGACGATGCCTTGCAGCTGCTTCAGACGGTGGACGATGCCCTACAACAATTGCAAACACAAGCGGATGATGCCTTGCAACAGGCGCGGACGATGCTGCCGCAGCGGGCGAACGAGATTTATAGCTCGAAGGTGGGGAACCGCTTGGAGCGCATCATGGACGAGTTTAAGGCGGCCTATCCCGAGGCCTTGGAGCAGCTGGCCGCTGCCTACCCGGATTTGACGCCAACGGAGCGCAGGATTTTCGTTTTGTCGCATCTGCAGTTCCGCGCTAAGGAGATGGCGGATCTGCTGGGATTGAGCGAAAACACGGTGAACCAATACCGCTATAACCTGCGAAAAAAGACCGAAAACGCCTCGTTTTCGGCGTTTTTGGACTAACAAAAACTTATATTTGTCCGTTGTAACCATTTGATTTTCAAGTGGCAGTAAAAACAAAAAGTTATAATTGGCGTTTTGGTTGGGTTTTTCGTGGTTTTTTGTTATAGTTTTGAGGCATCAAAGTTATAACTATATGAAGAAGCTAAGACTTTACATTTTGGTTGCGCTCCTGCTGATGGCGGGAGGGGTGATGCAAGCCCAGCAATGGGAGCTTGACTTTGGCGACCAGAACGACATCAACCAACATTCCCGCATCGATGCGGGCGTGATTGATGCGGATGGTAACGCCGTCTTGATGGGCCGATTTGGTCGCCGCCGCGATTGGAACACACAACTCATCAAAGTATATCCTGATGGCAGCTATGAGCGCCGTATTTGTGAGGACTTGCCGAAAATGCTGCTGACGCATGATATCGTTCAGCTTAGCAATGGCAATTATTTCACAGTGGCACAGTTTCAGCCAGACACCACAATGATTAATTATGGAGGCAGTGAGCTTTGGACGATTGTTTTTGATGACAATCTTGAAATCGTAGATACAAAAATATATACCCAGAACTCTTTGGAAAGGATAAGTCGGCCGTGTCTTCTATACGACAATGGTCAGGTGATTGCCTGCGGTTATTATTATGAAAGTTCAAGTAGAGCATTCCCTTATATGTATAGGTTTGACGAAAATGCCGACACCTTGGCGTGCCGCTATGTGGTGCCTAAGTACTACAATGCCAATGATCCAGAGTTTCGACTGCAAGGTTTTAAATGCCATAACATTCTCAAGAATCCGTCGGGAGATGGTTATGTTTTTCTCTGTAATGGGCCTGGCGGTGGGATTGGAACGGCGGTTTATGACGATAACTTTCAGTATGTGAAGGCTTACCGTTACATTTTGGGCACTCCTGGAGCGGCTGACATGGATAGTTACGCTTTAGGTGACCGAGGTTATTCCGACTATTTCCTTTCGGAAGACAGGTTGCTGTTTTTTGGAGCAAGATACCCTTGGAAGCAAGGGGTTGACGAGTATTTGTTGACCCTTGGTGACCTTGACCTCAGTTGGACGGTAGGACCAGGCCAACAGGGCTATAATGTGGACTGTGGCCGAGTTAATCATTATGAAGTGGGTTTCCTTCACGAGGAGGGAAGAAACGAAGAGCCATCGGGATATGGTTGCAAATGCATGGCCACGGTGAACGACACGACCATGTATGGCTGTTACATGACCATGTACTACCCAGGGGATAACAAACAGACTGGATTGTGCCTTTTTGACCGCGACATGGAAATCCTTGGCGGTCGCTTCTTCGATGAGGACGAATACTATAAGTATTGGCCGCAATTTGTCCTTCCTTATCCTGATGGAGGCTGTTTGTTGGTCATGGACGGTGGAGAAGCTTTGTCGCCATACGTGGCCAGCAAAGTGTTGAGGCTGACGCGAGAGGAGATGAATCCCATACCCGCTTCGGTCAAGGAAATGCCTGTAACGGAAATTCAAGGCAAGGCATATCCTAATCCGGCGCATGATGAGCTGAATATCGACATCAGCGGATTAACGGGTCATGAAGGCTACCGCATCAGCATTACGGATGCCCTTGGCCGCCCTTGCTTGGACAGGTTTATCCGTGGCGAGGGGAATGTGCTTACTATAGGCGTTTCTGGATTGAAAGCTGGGGTGTATTTCTATCGAGTTTACAATGCTGAAAAAGAGATGATTGGGGGAAAGTTTGTGAAGGAGTAATTTTTTTTCGTGCTAACGTTATGCGTTCTAACGTGCTATCGTGCTAACGAATGGACTCCACCGACCTCACCCCGACCCTCTCCTGGAGGAGAGGGAGATGACTCCCCCGCCGCAAAGCGGCTATGTTTGGAAGGTGATATCAAACGGCAAATTAGCGGAAAACGGAAAATGGATAAAAGAATAAAAAATAATCCTAAATAAAAAATAATCCTATGAAAACACTCAACAAATTGATGCTGTCATTCTTACTGACATTTGCAGTACTGCAAGCTTTCGCCTACGACTTCCAGGAAGGCGATCTTCGTTACACCATCATCAGTGCCAATCCGCCAGAGGTCAGCGTGAGCGGACACGCCAACGGCACCTCGGCGCAAGGTGCGCTTAGCATTCCCGAAACCGTTTTGCACGACGGCATCACCTACACCGTTACCGAAATCGGCGTAAGGGCGTTCCAGTATTGTCAGGCACTTACGGGTGACATCGTCATCCCCAATTCGGTAAGACGAATTGAACAAGAAGCTTTCGAATGGTGTTCGGGATTCACTGGAACGCTTACTTTGTCAAATCAGCTAACCTATATCGGAGAAAGCGCTTTCCTAGGCAATAATCTTTATCCCATGCATTTACATGGCAATCTTTTATTGCCTGAAAGCCTTGACGTTATTGGATCGCAAGCATTCCTCGGCTGCAGCGGATTCACTGGCCCGTTGGTTTTGCCCCAGTGTTCTTATATTGGTCAGGAGGCTTTTCGTAGTTGTAGCGGTTTCACCGGCGACATTGTCATCCCAACCTCCATTACACACCTCGAAGATGGCATTTTCGCACATTGCACTGGTTTTGATGGCACCATTGTTCTTCACGACAACATTGAAAACATCGGAAACGGAACGTTCCGCTATTGTAGTGGGCTTACCGGGGAGCTCGTCATTCCAGAATCGATCACTCTCATCGATGTGATGGCATTTTACGACTGCGAGAGCCTTACAGGCACATTGAACATCCCTTCAAGTGTGGTGGAAATTGGGGCAAGTGCTTTTGCCTATTGTTACGGTTTCACTGGCGAATTGGTCATCCCTGAATCCATCAATGAAATCCCACACGGTGCATTCAAAGAGTGTGTCGGGCTTACTTCGGTTGTCATTCCCAATACCGTTACAAAGATTGGGCAATTCCCACCTGATTGTTTCAACAAGGAAGGCGCATTTGAGGGATGCACCGGCTTGACAGGGTCGCTGCAGTTGCCTGAAAACCTGATACGCATAGGAGGAATGGCCTTCAAGGATTGTACTGGCTTAACTGGCGAACTTGTGCTTCCTGCCTCGCTGCAAAGAATTGACGCCGAAGCGTTCAAGGGCTGCAGCGGTTTGACAGGCAACCTCATTCTTCCTGCCTCGGTGAGTATCATCGAACCCGATGCCTTTAGAGGTTGCAGCGGATTCAGCAGCCTTCAGATCAAAAATGCCGTTAGCAATGTAAACATTATGCGCAATGCCTTCCATGGCTGCACTGGCTTACACGACATTGAGTTTACCGAAAAAGTGTCTCACATCGGTAGCAATGCCTTTGCCGAAACAGGATGGGAAGCCGACCAACCCGATGGCATCCTGATGCTGCTCGACTGGTGCCTTGGCTACAAAGGCAACGCATCAAACCTTGCATTGCAACTGCCCGAAACCACGAGAGGCATTGCCGATTGCGCTTTCACTGGTAATACCAACATAAAATCCCTCTCCATCCCCGACGACTGCCCCATGACCAAAATAAGCGATTCCGCTTTCTATGGTTGCAACAAACTCGCAGGGCTGTTGACGATTCCCAATGGTATAAAAACAATAGGACAGAGTGCTTTCGAGCGTTGCTCAAAGATAAAAAACCTTGAACTGGCACCGTCGGTTGAAACCCTCGACTATTTTGCGTTCGATTATTGTACTGGTTTGGAAAGCATCACTTCGTGGGCAGAAACGCCACCTTTGGTAAAATACTCGTTCTACGATGTAAACACCGACATCCCGCTTAAGGTGCCTTGTGGTACAATGGAAGCTTACCAAAATAATTCGCAATGGAGCGCTTTCACCAACATCAGCGAAGTGCCTTTCAAGCTCACGGTCAGTGTTGACCATCCCGATCATGGCACCTGTTCCATCGTCAAACACGGTGACTGCGACAATCCCGAAAGCATCGTCCAAGCCACTCCAAACAATGGCCATGAGTTCGCGTTTTGGGCTATTGACGGCGACATCGTTTCCTACGACCAAACCTACACTTTCAACCTTGAACACTCTACCGCTTTGAAAGCCCATTTCGATTTTGAAAGTGTCGGTGAAAACGACGAATATGCATTTGCGGTTTATCCCAATCCAGGGAAGGATGTGCTGAATATCCGAACGGGGTTGCAGGACGCTTGGGTGGAAGTGTATGATTTGAATGGGAGGCTGGTGCATAGACAAGATATTACGGAGAATGTGACCGCCATCAATACGACGGATTGGAGTGAGGGGACTTATGTTTGGAAGGTTATTGCCAGCGGCAAAGACGCGGAAAGTGGGAAGTGGATTAAGGAGTAATCCCGATGCCTTCGGCCTGGGTTAGTTTAGAGTTGAGTGTTTAGAGTTTAGAGTTGTGGAAAGTTGAGAGTCGTTAGTTGGGAGTTGATCAGTTTCGTTATTAACTTCGTTGAATGCTTTGCATTTAACTTCGTTGATTACTTCGTAATTCGTGCTTACGTGCTATCGTACTAACGAAGTGGGACATATAGGACAGATGGGACTTAGACTCCCCCGCCGCGAAGCGGCACCCACTAATCCCCCTGGCCCCCTTAAAAGGGGGATGAGGGGGAAGAGACTGATAAGACTAATAAAAACCAATAGAATAATGAAAACAATGAGAATTTATGCACTGCTTGCGTTGATGATGATGGGAGGGGTACGAATGCAAGCTCAGGTCTTGCAGGAGTACTTTTCCCTTGGCTCAGACATGTTTTTCGGCGACGCAGTCTTCGCCAACCAAGATACCATGATGGTTCGGCTTGGGATACGACATCATGAGAATGGAAACTGGTGGGCCGACCAACATCTGTTGCTATTGGACGGAAACGGTGACATAGTGGATTCCACCTATCTTTTTACGAACAATCCAAGCATTGGGCGAAGGACAAAGCCTTGTAGTATTCAACAATTTGCTGACGGCTCTTTTGGGATGCTCGTAATGAAATTCTCCGACGACACACTGCGGCTTCAGAAAATTGGCATTTCCAATGGTTTGTCGCTGTCATATCTTGACTATGATTGGCAATGCACGGATTATTACACAAGTGACAACCTTTTTGAGGAACGGTTTGTGGCCAACAAAGACGGCAGCATATTCTACGCCTATCCATCTCAAAGTCTGACGCAATGCCAAACCACTCCTTGGACAACTGGATTCAGGCTGATGAAATTCGGTGCTGATGGCCAACTGCTTCATGAAAGGACATTTGAAAACATTCCTTTTGGCGGCCTAATGTTCCGTGCGTTTGAACTGTTTCCTACCCCCGATTCGCTCGGTTGCAGGATGGTTATGCGAAACCTGACAGAGAACCCCGCAATGTACGATTGCTACACTTTGGATGCCGACCTCAACATAGTAGAGCATTTGGAGAACATAGATCAACTTTCATTTCCCCGTTTATGTGGCAAGGAAGCCTTCTTCAAACTGAACCCTTACAATGGAAAAACCTATTCCATCGATTGCGAGACTTATATGGCACCTGGTGGCATACTTGAGCACGATGAAGATATATTGATGAGCGTGTTCGATGCCGAGCATTTCGAGCAGCTTGCCTACACATGGGGCATCACTTCAAGTGTTCCAACTGCGGCTGGCTACAAAAACTCCATTGCTTTTGATTCAGAAGGTGGCATTTACATGGCTGGAGGCATGGACAAGATTTTATCCATACCGACAAGTGTCTATGTAGCCTATCTGGACGAGAACCTTAACAAACTCAATGAAATCTATTATACAGATGATTTCTACTGGCTGTACCCTGACAAAGGAATCTGTTTAAGTCCAAATGGAGACCTTTTTCTGCTTTGCACAAGAATGGATGAGGTAGAGGACGTTGGTGCCATTTACAAAATTCCCAAAGAAGCTTTTGACGGCATCGAGGAAGCCCATAATGCTGGTTTTGCGGTTGCCACGGCTTATCCTAATCCAGGGAAGGATGTGCTGAATATCCGCACTGGATTGCAAAACGCCCACGTGGAAATCTACGACTTATCAGGCATACTCATTCACAAACATCAAATCACCGACAATATCACCCCAATAACCACCACCTCTTGGCCTTCAGGCACCTACATCTGGAAAGTCATGGCCAATGGCAAAGAAGCCGAAAGTGGCAAATGGATAAAACAATGATACTATGAAAAAACAACTACTAATAATCATCATTCTCGCTTGCTCGATAATATGCGGAGCACAAACCCCATGGAATGGTACCATAGCGGAATCTTACGATGGTGGCGACGGCACACCCGCAAATCCTTATCAGATTGCCACTGCCGAACAGCTTGCCTTGCTCGCTCAACAAACCAATGACGGCACGGGGGGCGATGCATTTTACATCCTGACAAGCGACATCTGCCTAAATGCAAATTTGAATGTGAATCCTCTCAACTGGATTCCTATAGGTCGGGTTGTCAATGGAACACCTTCATTCTTCACCGGGCATTTCAACGGCAACAACAAAACGGTGTCGGGATTGTATTACAACAATCCGGATGATGACGAAGTGGTCGGATTGTTCGGTTGCACTTATGATGCTGAAATCTACGATATAAACCTTTCCAATTGCAGCCTGTCGGGCTCAAAATATGTCGGCACTCTGGTAGGTCGAGCCGGATTCACTAACATCTCAGATTGTGATATCGACCATGTCACAGTCAATTGTGAAGTCAGGTCGGCAGGTGGATTGGTGGGCTTTTTCGGTTTGCCTTACGGTGTGAATGAAGACGCCACCGAAATCTATTTCATCATGGATTGTCACGCCAATCAAGGGGTGACGGTGTTTGGCAGACTTGCTGGTGGCTTGGTGGGTGAGATAACCGAGTATCTTCTTGCTGGTCCATCGGTGCCTTCTCTAGTATCGAACTGCTCGAGCGAGGCTCTTGTGGAGGGCACTTCGTCGGTTGGCGGTATTGCAGGCTCATTCCGCAATGGTAAAATTGACCATTGTATCTGTTGGAACGAGGTGCATAGTAGTGAATGGGCTGGCGGAATGGTTGGCTGCGGCATTGCGCTTAACGTTTACAACTGCGTGAATTGCACCTATGCAAGTGCCATGATATTTTGCGGAGGCATGGTGGGTTATCTGTGTGGAGGAAATTTGGCGCATTGCGAGAATTACGGTGATATTGACGGCAGCTGCTACAGTGGCGGCGGTGTTTCGGAGATTGGAGGGATGATTGGCAAATTCGAACCAGACCCACTTCTTGCAGGTACCGATAGCGAGTACATTATTCGTGATTGCCACAACCATGGAGACATCGCTTATTCCGGCGACGAAGCGGGAGGCATCATCGGGAGATCCGAAGGCAACGCTGTGGAACGTTTGGTAATTATGGATTGCAGCAATAACGGCAGATTGCATCATAACTATGGATATGCAGGTGGTATCGTGAGCTACAACCATAGCTATGTCATGAGTTTACTGAATGTATATAACACCGGTGATGTTGGAGCTCGGTATGGAGTAGGGGGCATTGTAGGAGAGGCCAGCAGTCTTATGGCCGTAGTGATGAATGCCTACAGCACTGGCGAACTGACTCATGAAATTGATAATTATGTTTGTCCAATGGGATCCATTGTCGGCAAAGCCTCCGAAGTCACACAATTCAGCAGTTGCTATTGGTTATCGAGTAACGATTACGGCAGCAACGGACAAGGTCCCCAGCTCGAGTCATCGTGTGCCTTCAATCCCACAGCTTCACCATCTGTTTGGCAGCTCGAAACCCCGATGCACAACACCACCGATTTGCTTGCCGCACTAAACGACGGTGCCGCTCAAATCGAAATTGAATTCCCCGCGCTCGACGAAGTGAGCCGCTGGCGTGAAGACGACGAGTTCAACAATGGCGGATTCCCAATCTTTGGACATCAATACACAACTATTGAAGAACAAGAAACAAAACATTTTTCATCTGCTTATCCTAACCCCGGCAAAAACGTGCTGAACATCCGCACAGCTTTGCAAAACGCCCGAGTGGAAGTTTATAATTCTCTAGGACATCTCGTCCTCAATCTAGAACTTTTAGAAAACGTCACTTCAATAAATACATCCTCTTGGCCTTCTGGGACTTATTTCTGGAAAGTCATATCCAACAATAAAGAAGCCGAAACAGGCAAATGGATAAAACTATAAAACAACCCAAATTTAGCTCTCATATTTTGTCGCTGTGCGGAGTTGGTTCCTCCGCACAGCATTTTATTTCCCTTCTTTCATCCCATCATTCCCACCCCGAGTCCTCCGAGAAAAATTTTCCTCGGGTATTTCTATTTTTCCTATTTTTGCATTGGCATATTAAAAACAAACTGATTGTCAACAATGCAAAAACGCACTCATATAATTTCATTCATCCTTCTTGCACTGTCACTCCTCCTCAGCTGCACCCACACCGTGCCCCCTCAGGAAGACTTCCTCTATGAAATAGAGCTGCTCTACCAACCGCACCCCGACAGCGCAATGCAAATCCTCGACACGCTCAACGTATCAGTGCTTTCCGAAAAAGAACGTGCGCATTACTGCCTGCTGAAAGCCCGAACAAACCAGATATCGCTGAAGTTCAACGCCGAAACCGACTCGCTCCTTAACGAGGCAGAAGGCTATTTCGCCAACAGCAAGGAATACTATTTTGCGGCACAAACCTACTGGACACAGGCTCTTGAAGCAGGTCTTACCGGGAAATCGCCCCATGTGCTGCTCGACTACAAACAAAAAGCCATGCAAAGCATAGAAAAGTGCAAAAGTGTGGACAAACGCATCAATCCCGACAACATCGAAAACCTGAAACACAACATCTACTTCCGTTTAGGACTGCAGTATTGCGACGCTAAACATTATCGCGAAGGCATTGAGTGCCTGCGTAAAGCGGAACGTTTTTTCAACAACACAGACAGCTATAACTACCACACGTTGACAACTCTAACGATGGGATTAGCTTTTCTGAGATGTCACGAGCCTGACAGCTGTTTGTGTTATTACGACAAAGCGCTGATATCGGCTGAAAAAACAGGCGACAAGGCGATGATAGCCCAATACTATCAGATGGCTCCACAATATTACCTCTATCGTTACGACAAAGGCCTCTACAACGACAAAACCGACGGTATCGCACTGTTAAGAAAAGCCATCTCTTTAGACAAACAATGCCTTGTATTGCTGGAAGGAACCAACGACAAACATCGGAAAAAGCTTTATAGTGACGCCGCTTATTACGACTTGACCCAAGCCTATTATAAGCTCGGCGTATATGACTCTACTATATTCTATGGTGTCAAAATCACCGCCAATCCCGATGCCTGCTTCTATCTTTTCAAGTCCTACAATGCCATTGGCGACCACGAAAACGCAATGGTATATGCCGAAAAATACATGAACAAGATGCAAAAGGTCGACAACACCCAGCTTGCCGTCGATGAGGTGAAGGAGGAATATGACCTTCAGATGCAGCAACATCAGCTTGAAAGCGAGCATCATGTGAAACGTTTGCGCCTGTATCTGCTTATCGCCATTCTCGTCATCGCATTACTTGTGCTTTGGTTTTTCGTGTCGCGATACCGCAAAAACAAGGAAATCGAGGTAATGGAGATTAAAAACTCCCAGCGTCAGACGCTCACTCAAAGTGTCGCCACAATCTACAAGAGCAAACGCGACGACCGGCTGCAGCAAATCATCAAACAATTCAACAACGTTTATCCTGAGGTCTTGAAGGAGCTAAGCGCAACCTGTCCAGAGCTCAACGACACCGAGCAAAAAATCATAGTGCTGTCATTCCTGGGTTTCCGCATCAAAGAGGAAGCCGACCTGCTCGGATTGAGCGAAAACACCGTCCGCCAGTACCGCTCCAACGCCAACAAAAAGGCTGGTTCCGACCCTATTTTCGACATAATCTGACATATAAAACATATATAAGTCACTATTGTAATCCATTGTGTTACAATTTGTTATAAAATATATATGCCTGTAAAATGTATATTCGAACCCCATTCTTGCTTTTTTGATGTTTTTTTGTTATAATTTTGAAATCGGAAAACATTTTAAAATCTACCGATATGAAAACATCTATTAAAACAATGTGCCTCTGCCTCGCATTTTTCGGCATGGCATTCTTCGCAAAAGCGCAAAACGGCAATCCTTCTCATCGGCTGCCCGAACAATATTGGGTTGATATAGTTACGGAACAACCTGCAGGTTATGTGGTTGATGCCAACGGCGACGTGCATCTTTATTCTGCCGAGGCTTTGGCGTGGCTCATTTCCACGGTCAACGGCCTCAACGGACAGGAAGCCGACGACTTCAATGGAAAAAAGGTGACCCTTGAA
>JAEEGK010026420.1_pt1 | contig 11819 bp, 6 predicted proteins | sample 8958771 | NCBI WGS metagenome assembly JAEEGK01 (sample SAMN16246547, study PRJNA631951) | gut metagenome | biome: gut microbiome; feature: rumen; material: SC-attached | host: Bos | place: Iran: Karaj | collected 2018-10 | reverse complement strand
TGTTCAACTCCAAGGGGAAGACGGTCTTGTTGTCAATCTCATCCTTTGATACCACCTTGTCGAACTTCGTATCCCAAGCCCACATCTTAGCACGTCCCAATGGGGGCTCACCTGTCTCTGTGGGTTTGTACTCATCGATCTCAGGCAACTCCAGAGGTAAGCACTCCTTTGGAATCATATAGGGCATATCATCCTTGTAGTAAACAGGGAATGGCTCACCCCAGTAGCGCTGACGACTGAAGATAGCATCGCGCAGACGATAGTTCACCTTTACACGACCGAGGTTGTGCTCTGTAACGAACTTCTTCGTAGCTGCAATAGCCTCCTTTACGCTCAGGCCATTGAGTGAGAAACCATCGAGTGTGGTCTTTCCTGCAGCAGGTGAGTTCATCACCCTACCCTCTTTCGCATCAAAGCTCTCCTCTGACACATCGGCACCCTCAATCAATGGGATGATGGGCAGGTTGAAGTGCTTGGCGAAGGCATAGTCACGACTGTCGTGAGCAGGCACGGCCATGATGGCGCCTGTGCCGTAGCCGGCCAGCACGTATTCAGCAATCCAGATGGGAATATTGTCGCCCGTAAACGGGTTGACGGCGTAGCTGCCTGAGAACACGCCTGTTACGGAGTGGTCCATCTGGCGTTCACGCTCTGTGCGCTTCTTCACGTAGGTCAGGTACTCGTCAACGGCAGCCTGCTGGTCGGGCGTGGTGAGCTGCTGTACGAGCTCACTCTCAGGAGCCAGCACCATGAACGTCACGCCGAACATCGTATCGGCACGGGTGGTGAAGATGGTAAAGTGCTTGTCTGAGTCGGCCACCTTAAACTCTACCTCTGTACCTTCCGAACGGCCAATCCAGTTGCGCTGCGTCTCCTTCAGCGAGTCGGTCCAGTCAATGGTGTCGAGACCGTCCAGCAGACGCTGGGCATAGGCCGACACACGCAGGCACCACTGGCGCATCTTCTTCTGTTCCACAGGATAGCCGCCGCGCTCCGACACACCGTTCACTACCTCGTCGTTGGCCAGCACCGTACCCAGGGCAGGACACCAGTTGACCATCGTCTCTGCCAGGTAGGCAATGCGGTAGTTCATCAGCACCTCCTGCTTCTTCTTTTCCGAGAAGCCAGCCCAGTCAGAGGCTGTGAAGTGCAGCTCCTCCGTTCCCAGGGCACCGCAATCCTCAGTACCCATCAGTTCGAAGTGCTCAATGAGCTTGATGATGGGCTGTGCCTTCTGCGAGGAAAGGCTGTAGTACGACTTGAACATACGCTGGAAGGCCCATTGCGTCCACTTGTAGTAGCCGGGGTTGCAGGTGCGTACCTCACGGTCCCAGTCGAACGAGAAACCTATCTTGTCCAGCTGCGAGCGGTAACGGTTGATGTTCTCGAACGTTGTCTTTTCAGGGTGCTGACCTGTCTGGATGGCGTATTGCTCAGCCGGCAGTCCGTAGGCGTCGTAGCCCATGGGGTTCAGCACGTTATAGCCCTTCAGCCGCTTGTAGCGGGCATAGATGTCGCTGGCAATGTAGCCGAGCGGGTGTCCCACATGCAGACCGGCACCACTGGGGTACGGGAACATGTTGAGCACGTAGTATTTTTTCTTCTTTGGGTCCTCCACAACGCGGTAGGTGCCGTTCTCTACCCACCGCTTCTGCCATTTCTGTTCAATGTCTCTGAAATTGTATTCCATTGTTATTTTGTTGTTATGTTATTTCTTTTTTGAGCTAATACGGGACAAAAGTACAATATTATATGGAGATAACCAAATTTCTTGTTGCTTTTTGTAAAACATTAAAAACCCTTTCAAATGTTAAATTCTAAATAAGAACGGCTCAAAAAACGGCTATGGTGGTCACGAAGTGGTCCTGAGGCCGAAAATAAGCCCGTTTTTCGTGTATTTCATAAGCCGTTGACAGTCAGTCATATACCACTACCCTACTCTTTTTTTCCATTTTTTCTGGTATGAAAGGTGGCACCTTTCGCCTGTTCAGGCGGCACCTAAGCCTGCTTCAGGGCCGTTTTGAAATCGTGAGAAAGCCGTTTTGAGCTCTTCAATACGGCGTTTTCACCTGCTAAAGTCGGTGTTTACTGACTGCAAAAGTGGCGTTTTTGTTCATCAAACCCCATTTTTGACTCTTTGCAGATGCTATTTCCGTTCATCCAGAAGTGTTAATTTTCAGACCTTATTTAGATTTTGCAACGTGAATGATTCCTCGATGTAATCTTTCATGTTGCCGCCAAAAACGATAATCCCATGAGTTTTCAATTTCGAAAGCGTAAAAACCCTACATAAAAATTTGTTTGTTTCGGAAATTATCATTATCTTTGCAGCAGATTATATAAAACTCATTCAAACAATAATTTAAACTTATTAATTATGAAAAAATTTTTACGCTTTTCTTTAGTAGCGCTGTTTGCCGTGCTCGGAATGAGCAATGCAATGGCACAAGAGGTTACTTTAGACTTTTCTCTTGAAACTGAGTCTGGTTCTAAGGTTAGTGTTTGGGGATTCCCTGCTGGTAGTAAAAATAAGACTGTAGATGAACAATCTTTTACTTACGATGGATATACAGTAAAGGTTGCTGGATCTACTGGGAATGGTTACTATTGGCAAGATTCTGATCACTATCTTTTTTTCGGAAAACAGGGAGCATATGTTACTCTTCCTGCTTTTGATTTTGACGTGGAGCGTATCGACATCGAAATACCAGGTAGTGCTTCTGCAAGTGTGAAACAAAACATTTTTGTTGGCGATAATGCGGTTAGTACAGAAACAACAGGTAAAGGTACTAAAAATTATTTAATTGCTTCAGATAAGCAAGCTGCTGGTACCATTTATACTATAAAAGTAACAAATGCTTATAATAGTCAGATTAAGAAAATATTGATTTGGAAAAAGGGAACTTCTGGTGACCAAAAACTGCAAGCTGGTATTGCATGGAGTAAGGCAACAGCAACCGTAACCTATGGCAATGCTGATGATACCCAGTACCTTCCTACATTCCAGAATCCCAATAACCTTACAGGTATAACTTTCTCATCAGATAACTCCGATGCGGTTTCCATTTCAACTGATGGTGAGATAGAAGTAGAAGGTGTTGGTGAAGCAACTCTTACTGCTTCTTTTGCAGGAAATGATCAATATGAAGCAGATGAGGTAACATGTAAAGTTACTGTTAAGGAAGCTGAGCCTGTTGATCCTGAAATAGAAACGGTTAATACATTCCCATATGAAGAGGCATTCAGTAATTCCTTAGGTAAATTCTATATTAAAAATGTAACCCTGCCTGAAGGTTTAACATATATATGGGCTAAAAATAATCAGTATGTAAAAGCATCTGCTTATAAGAGTGGCAATTATGCTTCAGAAAGTTGGCTGATTTCTCCGTATTTTGATCTCACAAGCACAACTGCTCCAGCATTTACTTTCAATCATGCCTTGAACAAATTCAATAGTGTAGATGAAATGAAGGAGCAGGCAACCCTTTGGATAAAGGAAAAGGATGGAGATTGGACTCAGCTTTCAGGAATGAATTATACAGAAAATAAAAATTGGACCTTTATTTCTGCGGGTGAATTTGATCTGTCTTCATATAAAGGAAAAACCATCCAGATAGGTTTCAAATATGTTAGTACAACAACTTCAGCTGGAACATGGGAAATAAAGGAATTTGCTCTTACTGATGGAGAAGAAGATCCTAACGTTAAAGGTGGTGAAAACAATCCTTATACTGTAGAAGAAATCATGGCATTTGATCCTGATAATGCGGAAAGTCTCCCAGCAACCAAGGTCTGGGTTAAGGGCTATATTGCAGGTTGCGTAAATACTGAAAAAGGAAATGAGCTTTCAACAGGAGATGCTGTAGCTTCTAATCTTGCACTTTCTTCAACAGGTACTGTTACCTCAGTAATTCCTGTTCAGTTACCTAGTGGTGCAGTAAGAAACGCTCTGAATGTTGCTGATAACGCAGGCAATGTAGGTAAAGAAGTTCTGGTTTATGGTAACATACAGAAGTATTGTGGCGTAGCAGGTGTAAAGAACACCTCTGATTACAAGTTTACAGGTAATTCAACAGAAATTGACACCGGCATCCAGAACCTGACCATTGATACTGACGTTAACGCTCCGATGTACAACCTGAAGGGTGAGCGCGTTGACGCTAACTATCGTGGTGTAGTGATTAAGGGTGGTAAGAAGACCATTCAGAAGTAAATGAATACTGAGGTAAAACCACAGCATACAAAACAGAAAGAGGAGCTTCACGGCTCCTCTTTCTGTTTTTGTTGGCAGATGGCTGCTGCCAGATCGTTCAACCGAAGGCAGCGGGCACGCATGTCAGTAAGCTTTTCGTTTTGCCAAGGGTAGGGTGCCAACATCAGCAGACGTCCGGCACTACAGGCCTCGAGGTAACGCGGCTGGGGCTTGAAGAATGGCGGAAAGCCCTTGAGCAGAAGGACGATGAGGGGAATGCCAGCCGCCATGCAGGCAGTAGCTATCTGTTGCTCACCCGGGCTGATGCAGGGTGAGACGATGACTGCACCCTTACGGCCAGCCGCCAGGAAGGTCTGCTTCTGCTGTTCTATCTCCCAAGGGTAGAGGTGGCGCGAGCATTGTACCTGTAGCTTGGTTGGGGCAGCAAGGAGGGCAGGGTTGCCCATAGCCGCCATTGGGAGGCCTGCAGCGTTGATGGTGCCTAACTGGGTGAAGTACTCAGGGTGCTGGCGCTTGAGGAGCAGGCGGCGAGGGTTGTCGTCGAGGTAGGACAGCATGCGCTGCAGCTGGCCTTTAAAAAAGAGGATGCGGTCGTTGTAGCCGGGCTCCCAGAGGGTGCCGTGGGGTGGGTGCTTGGGGCCTTGGTTCTGCTGAGGATGAGACTGAGGCAAAGCCTCAGCGTACAGGACCTGAGGGGAAGACAGGGAGGTGGTGGCCTGAGAGGAAGGCAGGGAAGGGGAGGGGGTTGGTTTTGTAGGCTGAGGCTTTGCCTCGGTTATTGCAGGCTTTGCGTCAGGTATTATTCCCAGCTCGCGGGCAGCACGGCGGGTGCCAGCCTTGAAACCATTGATGACGTGGCCCAGATGGCGCGGCAGCTTCTCATGCACAAAGAGCACACCATGAATGTGGTCCGGCATGATACATAGGCGTATCACCTCTATCTGATGGTAATAACGGGTTATGCCAAACCACTCCTCCTTTACACGTTCACCTAAGGGCGACAGGACTACATGCGGCGCATCGGGCCCCTCGTAGAGGGAGGCGTCGCCAGCCAAAGTGCCTAATAGTGGACGGCGTGCTTCGGTGGCTATCGTGACGAGATAGATGCCACGCTCGGTGTAGTCTTTCTCCTCGCAACGGCGCTTCATGGACGGCTTCTTGCCTTGTGTCCAAGACCTGTGTGAATGGTCTTTATGTTCCATACTATGTGCAAAGATAGAAATAATTCTTAATTCTTAATTCTTAATTCTTAATTATTTTGTAACTTTGCATGCAAAACCAAAAGACTATGGCAAAGAAGAATGGTGAGCTGACACCGATGATGAAACAGTTTTTCGACTTCAAGGCAAAGTACCCTGAAGCGTTACTGCTGTTTCGTTGCGGCGACTTCTACGAGACGTACTGCGAAGACGCTGTGACCGCCTCGCGCATCCTCGGCATTACGCTGACGAAGCGTAACAACGGGGCAGGCGTGAAAGGCGACGAGATGGCCGGTTTTCCACATCATGCACTCGATACCTATCTGCCGAAACTCATCCGTGCCGGTAAACGTGTGGCCATCTGCGACCAGCTGGAAGACCCGAAGATGACGAAGAAGTTGGTGAAGCGCGGCATTACCGAACTGGTGACGCCCGGCGTGACGATGAGCGACACGGTACTGAACTACAAGGAAAACAACTTCCTGGCTGCCATCCACTTCGGAAAGGGAGCCTGTGGCGTATCGTTTCTGGACATCTCGACGGGAGAATTCCTGACAGGTGAGGGCACGTATGACTACGTGGAGAAGCTACTGACAAACATACAGCCGAAGGAGGTGCTCTACGACCGCAGTTGCAGGCGTGAGTTTGAGGAGCAGTTCGGTAGCCGCTACTGCACGTTTGAGCTCGACGACTGGGTGTTTACCGAGCAGACTGCCATGCAGAAATTGCTAAAGCACTTCAAGGTGAAGTCGCTGAAGGGCTTTGGAGTGGATCACCTGAAGAACGGCATCATAGCCAGCGGAGCCATTCTGCAATACCTGGAGCAGACGCTACACACGCAGATAGGACACATTACGACGCTGTCGCGTATAGAAGAGGAGAAGTATGTACGCATGGATAAGTTCACCGTGCGCTCGCTGGAACTCTTAGGGACCATGCAGGAAGGTGGTACATCGTTGCTTGACGTCATAGACCGCACGGTGAGTCCTATGGGCGGCCGACTGCTCAGGCGCTGGGTAGTATTTCCCCTGAAGACCGAACGGACTATCAACGAGCGTCTGGACATTGTGGATTACTTCTTCCGTGAGCCAGAGTTCCGACAGACGGTTGACGAGGCGCTGCACCAGATAGGCGACTTGGAGCGTATCATCTCGAAGGTTGCCGTAGGACGTGTGGCACCCCGTGAGGTGGTACAGCTGAAACGGGCGCTGACAGCCCTGCAGCCCATCAAGAGCGCCTGCCTTGCAGCCAGCAACGAGGCATTGCATAGGGTAGGGGAGCAGCTGGATGCCTGTGAGGTGCTGCGTGACCGCATAGAACGGGAGATAGAGAACGAGCCGCCACAGCTGGTCAACAAGGGTGGCGTCATCCGCAAGGGTGTGAACAGCGAACTGGACGAGTTGCGTAACATAGCTTACTCGGGTAAGGACTATCTGCTGAGGATTCAGGAGCGTGAGGTACAGCAGACAGGCATCTCGTCGCTGAAGATAGGTTTCAATAATGTGTTCGGCTACTATCTGGAGGTGCGTAACACCTTTAAGGATAAGGTGCCGCAGGACTGGATACGTAAGCAGACGCTGGCACAGGCAGAGCGATACATCACCCCTGAGCTGAAGGAATATGAAGAGAAGATATTAGGCGCCGAGGACAAGATACTGAGTCTGGAGGCACAGCTCTTTGCAGACTTGGTCATGTCGATGCAGGAGTATGTTGCAAAGATCAAGACCGATGCAAACCTCATTGCTCATCTGGACTGTCTGCTGTCAGCCGCCAAGACGGCCGAGGAGAACCACTACGTCAGACCAGTCATAGACAGTTCAGACGTCATCGACATCAAGCAGGGACGCCATCCCGTTATTGAGCAGCAGCTGCCGATGGGTGAGCGCTATGTGCCTAACGACATTTACCTGGACAGCGAACGACAGCAGATCATCATCATCACGGGTCCGAATATGGCCGGTAAATCGGCGCTGCTGCGCCAAACGGCACTCATCGTGCTATTGGCGCAGATGGGCAGTTTCGTGCCCGCAGAGAGCGCGAGAATAGGCTTGGTAGATAAGATTTTCACGAGGGTAGGGGCGTCAGACAATATTTCGCTGGGCGAATCAACGTTTATGGTGGAGATGACCGAGGCCTCGAACATTCTGAATAACGTGTCAGACCGTTCCTTGGTGCTGTTTGACGAACTGGGACGTGGCACCTCGACGTATGACGGTATCTCGATAGCCTGGGCCATTGTGGAATACCTGCACGAGAACAGCCGGGGCAAGGCCCGTACATTGTTTGCTACCCACTACCACGAGCTGAATGAGATGGAGAAGAACTTCAAGCGCATCAAGAACTACAACGTCAGCGTGAAGGAGATGGACGGTAAGGTCATCTTCCTGAGAAAGCTGGAGCGGGGTGGGAGTGAGCACTCATTCGGTATTCATGTAGCGGAGATTGCCGGTATGCCGAAGTCGATTGTGAAGCGTGCAAACGTCATTCTGAAGCAGCTGGAAGGAGGTTCCCATTCAGCTCCCGATGGCAAGCCAAATCGTATAGGACATGAAGCCCCCTCAGGGGCAGTAGGGGGGACTGGTGTTCAGCTGTCGTTCTTCCAGTTAGACGACCCCATACTCTGCCAGGTCCGTGACGAGATATTAGGGCTCGACGTGAACAATCTGACGCCATTGGAGGCATTGAACAAGCTCAACGACATCAAGCGGATAGTCAGCGGGAAGTAGGCGACGTGCTACAAGGGTAGTGCAAAGACCATTCGGCAGCCCTTGTTGTAGCTGCTGTCAATGTAGAGCTGTGCATTCAGCAGGTCGGCCATGCGCTTGCTCATCGTGAGTCCGAGACCCATTCCCTGCTTGAAGTTATCGACCTTGAAGAATCGGTGGAAGATGCGCGAATGGTACTTCTTGGGGATGCCAGAACCCGTATCGGTGACGGTGAACGTGACGACCTGTTGCTGCTGGTTGGTCTGCAGCGTAGCGTGCAGTTCGACAAATCCTTTCTCCGTAAACTTCAGACCATTATCAATCAGTTGCAGGATGATTTTCTCCGTTGCATCTTGGTTGCCCTTGAAGACAAAGTCGTCAGGTACGTCGTTGATGAAGCGTAGTTCTACCTGTTCAGGCTGTGTCCTATTCACTTTTTTCTGAATGTCGTTGAAGAGTGCGGCACATTGGATGTCATCAATCTTTTCGTAATAGTTCCGGCTTTCGTCCTGGGCCACCTCCAACAGTTCGTTGACCATGTTGGTTATCTCGTTGGTGTTCTTGTTGATGGTCTGCATAATCTCCGAGCGCTGCTCCTTGCTGAGTTCAAACTCGCTGCGGGTAAGAATCTGGGCGAATCCGGTAATGACGTTCAACGGCGTGCGAATCTCGTGGCTGATCTGATGAACGAAATTAGTCTTCATGCGGTCAGATTCTTCAGCGCGGTCAAGTGCCATCTCCAGTTCTTTGTTCTTCTGAGCCAGTCGTTTGTTGGTTTGGCGGCGGTGGTAGTTCCAGGCGGCACCGACGATGATGATGACCACCAGCAGGACGATGACCACGATGAGCCATATTTCCCGTTCCTTGGCTGCCTTCTCATTGATTTTGGCAATGTCCAGTTCGGCGCTGATCTGGTTGAGGTTGTCGAAGAACATGTTGCTGTTGAGTGAGTCGCGCAGTTCTCGTCGGTAGGTTGACTCCTTCATCACGTCGTCGATGCGCCCCATACGGAGATATATTCTGGTTCGCAGGTCCGACTTCTTGATGGCATCGAAGTCGAGTTTGTCGTCATTGATAATCTGAAGAGCCTTCTCGTAGTCCTTATCGAAGTAGGCATGAACCATCTCAATGGTGCTTTTCCCGTAATTGTCCAGTTCAGGATGTTGTTTGACGAACGACTTATACTCCTCGTAGGTCTTCAAGAAGTTCTCTTGGTCTTCCTGATAGAAGCAAAGTCCGCTTTTCAGCGCCAGATAGACGCGGTAGTACTGTGGGAAATTCTTGGTATAGGGTGCGAATTTCTCGTTCCACATCCATGCTTCCTCCGGATTTCGCGTCAGGTTAAGCGATGCCAACTGCGAGTAGGTAGCCATGAGCGAGTTGCTGTCGTTTGGCTCGATGTTCTTGAGTGCGCTCTCGAAGTAATACTTCGCCATGCGGTAGTTTCCTCTTGACTCGTAGATGATGCCCAAAGCGTTATAGACAATGTGGTATTGGGTAACGTCGTGCTTCTTCATGTCTTCAAGCATCACATTCGACTTCTTGATGGCACGATAAATCTGTTCGTTCTCCGTGTCAAAGATGATTTCGTTGAGCCTGATCTTGTAATAGGAGTTATAGTTCTTATTCTTGAGGTAATACTCCTGTAACTGCTCGGAGGCTTCGTAGAACAGCTTTTCGTCACCCTGTTCGTAGCATTTGAAGTAACGCTGGTAGAGGCTGTTGAAGGCAGTATCGGTTTCCTCCGCATGAGCAATAACACATGCGAAGAGTAGGAAGCAGCAGCAAAATAGTTTAATTAATTTCATAGGCTTTCGAGGATGTGTGGTTAAGCTTGCTTCTTCCAACTCCGGTACATACCGTAGGCTCCGATAGCGACAAACGGGATAGAGAGCAGCTGCCCCATATCGAGTGGCATGCTGGCCTCGAAAGCTACCTGGATATCCTTGGTGAACTCAATGAAGAAACGGGCCGTGAAGATATACGTCAGACAGAGCCCGAAGAAGAAGCCTGAGCCTAATAGCTGTGGCTTCTTGCGGTAGATATACCAGCCGATAAAGAAGAGTAGGGCATAGGCAATGGCCTCGTAGAGCTGTCCCGGATGGCGGGGCATGCTATCGACACGTTCGAAGATGAACGCCCAGGGGACATCGGTTATCTTGCCGATAATCTCGGAATTCATAAGGTTGCCCAAGCGGATGAACGTAGAGGTAATGGGAACAGCGAGGGCAATGATGTCGAGTACCTGCCACATCGGCATCTTGTAGTGCTTGACATAGATGATGAGTGCAAGGATGATACCGATGGTACCACCATGAGAAGCCAGTCCCTCGTAGCCTGTGAATTTCCAGCCACCATCAGCCAGAAAATGGATGGGCAGCAGCATCTCTATGAAACCCTTGACGCTGGTCAGGTAGGTCTGCGGTTCGTAGAAGATGCAATGTCCCAGACGGGCACCTGCCAGAATGCCTACGAAGCAGTAGAGGAACAAGGGGTCGAAGAGCTCGTCCTTGATTTTCTGCTCCTTATAGATTCTCTTTACCAGCAGGTAGGCGAGCGCCAGACCAATCATCCAGCATAGCGCATACCAGCGAATCTCGAACGAACCGAAGCTCAAGGCCGTATGGTTGGGGTTCCAAACAATGTAATTAAGTAGTTCCATTGTTACAGTTTTTATAGAGGCTATAGATTCTATTGAGGCTATAGCTGTTAAACATTAAAACGGAAGTGCATGATGTCACCATCCTGAACGACGTATTCCTTGCCTTCTACAGCCAGTTTGCCGGCTTCGCGGACAGCAGCCTCGGAACCGTATTGGATATAGTCGTCGTACTTGATGACCTCGGCGCGGATAAAGCCTTTCTCGAAGTCGGTATGGATGACACCGGCACACTGCGGAGCCTTCCAGCCACGCTTGTAGGTCCAGGCCTTTACCTCCATTTCGCCGGCGGTGATGAACGTCTCAAGGTTCAGCAGGGCGTAGGCTTTCTTGATGAGGCGGTTTACGCCGCTCTCCTCCAAGCCAAGCTCCTCTAAGAAGAGCTGCTTGTCTTCGTACGACTCCAACTCGGCAATATCCTCTTCGGTCTTAGCGGCGATAATCATCGCTTCGGCACCCTCTTCCTGGGCCAGTGCCTCGACTTTTTGTGTAAAGGCATTACCGTCTTTGGCATCTGCCTCACCAACATTGCAGACGTAGAGTACAGGCTTCGAAGTCAATAGGAACAGATTGCGGGCGCAGTCCTGTTCTTCCTTGCTCTCGAACTCCACGATACGGGCGTTCTTCCCCTGTTCGAGCACTTCCTTATAAGCATGTAACACAGCAACTTCCACCTTTGCGTCCTTGTTGCCGGCAGCAGCAGCTTTCTCGGTCTTGGCCAGACGGCCCTCGATGGTCTCGAGGTCCTTCAGTTGCAGTTCAGTATCGATAATCTCCTTGTCGCGGATGGGGTCGATGGTGCCATCAACGTGGGTGATATTATCATCCTCGAAACAACGTAGCACGTGGATGATGGCATCTGTCTCACGGATGTTGCCCAGGAACTTGTTGCCCAGACCCTCGCCCTTGGAGGCACCCTTCACAAGGCCTGCAATGTCCACGATTTCGCAGGTAGCCGGTACGATGCGTCCAGGATGAACAAGTTCTGCAAGCTTTGTCAGGCGCTCATCGGGAACGGTGATGACGCCGACGTTGGGCTCTAC
>JAEEGK010026416.1_pt1 | contig 11820 bp, 11 predicted proteins | sample 8958771 | NCBI WGS metagenome assembly JAEEGK01 (sample SAMN16246547, study PRJNA631951) | gut metagenome | biome: gut microbiome; feature: rumen; material: SC-attached | host: Bos | place: Iran: Karaj | collected 2018-10 | reverse complement strand
TTCAAGTGTGAATCCTAACGCTTCCGCAGACTTACGAGCCCAGATATCAAGGTCAATTGCCTTATTCTTGAGCGTACAGCCTGGAAAATAAGAATATGTCATACTTGCTCCCTAAAATTTATGCTAAATTGATTGGTCTGGATGACTTTTTCTTTGTCGCCCATTTCGCGCAATTTTCGCGATTATCCATATAGTATAATTCATTTTGATAAAATTGTGAAGATATGAACGGGACAAAATATAGAAGATTTTAATCTTTTTGAGTTTTTCCAAGCTGTCCGCAGGCACCGCCAATTTCCCTTCCGCGCCTTGTTCGTACAGTTACATTTAAGCCTGCGTTTTGAAGCTGTTTTGTAAATTGATCGATTTCGTTTCTTGAAGGTTCTGTAAACGGCAGCGTCGAAACCGGATTCCATGGAATTAAATTAATGTTCACGTCGAGGTTTCTGGCAAAATTAATCATGTTCTGTGCGCTTTGTCTTGAAGTATTTTTATCATGAAGAAGTGCAGCTTCCAAAGTAACCCGTTTTCCTGATTTTTCTGTATAATATTTTATACTTTCTCTTAATTTTTCTAAATTATTTTCTTCAGATTTAGCGACAGGCATCAGTTCTTTTCTTAATTCTTCATCTGCAGTTGTGAGCGAAACGGCAAGCCTTATATTCGGACCGTTATCTGCAAGGTTATATATTCCTTTTACAATTCCGCAGGTTGATAAAGTTATTCGTTTGGAAGAAAGCGCCCGTCCGTCTTTATGGCACAATATCTGAATTGCTTTTCTGATGCTTTCAAGATTCTGCATCGGTTCTCCCATTCCCATAAAAACTATGTTATCAAGAGTTCCGGCAATTTCTTCAAGGTTTAAAAACTGTTCGACAATTTCTCCGGCGGTTAAATTTCTTGCAAGCCCAAGAGTTCCTGTCTGGCAGAATGCACATTTCATTGCGCAGCCGGCCTGGCAGCTTACGCATGCTGTTTTTCTGTCTTCGCGGTCGGTCAAAAGAACTGTTTCCACGCAGTTTCCGTCAGAAAGGGTAATCTGTAATTTAATTGTTCCGTCTGAATCTTTTAATACGTTGCTTACATTTGCAGATCGAATCTGAGCTTTCTGTTCAAGAGTTTCGCGAAGCTCTTTAGAAAGATTTGTCATTAATGAAAAGGATTTTACGCCTGTGGAAATCCATTTAAAAATCTGCTTGCCTCTGAAACTTTGATTAAGTTCAAGCTGCTCATTAATTTCCTGAGGCAGCAGATTAGAGAGAATAATTTTATTCATATATAAATTTTATGCTCTTGTCAGTTTTTCATACATATTTCTTACTGCAGGATTTCTGTTATCAACTTTTACAAAATTTTCCAAAAGCTTAACAGCATCATTCTTTCTGTTCATAAGAACATAGCAGTCTGCAAGATCCATGTATAAACGAGGATTTCTTGAATCGTTTTTGATAAGATTTTCGAATCTTCGTGAAGCATCTTCGTAATTACCTTCGCCTTTACAGATGAGGGCAAGTCCGATTGCTGCATAAATATCAAAATCAATTTCCAGAGCTTTATTGTAATATTCTTTAGCTTCTTTGTAATTTCCGGTTGTGCGGTAAGCGTCTCCGGCACGTGTTAAAATTACCTTATTTTTTGGATCGAGCGAAAGAATCTTATTCCAGTATTCAATTGATTTATACTGCTGGTTCATTCCGCGGTAGCAGTCTGCAAGTCCGAACAGTGCGTAGAAATTGTTCGGTTCTTTTTCGAGGGCTTTTTCAAAGAATCTTGTTCCTTCATTAAATGTCTTTAATTTTCGGTGACAGTTTCCGATTGCTGTAAGAACCCTGATATCTACATTTTCAATTGTATTTTCGTAGATTTTCTTCCAGTAATATAAGGCTTCCTTGTATTCCTTAAAATCATAATTCAAATGTCCTAAGCCAATGAGTGCATAGGCATTGTTGCTTTCCATTTCAAGAACCTTTAAATAAAGTTCTTTTGATTTTTTATAATCATGAATTTTTCTGTAAGCGTCTGCAACTCTTGTAATTACAGTAATATTTTTATCATCATGAATTAAATACTGCTGCCAGATTTCAATTGCTTTTGCATACTGATTCTGTGATTTATAACAGTCAGCTAAACCAAAAAGGGCATAATTGTTAGCAGGATAATATTCAAGACAACGGCGGTAATAAGATGCGGCTTCAAAGAAATGATTCTGCTTTCTTTCCGTGTCTCCCAGACCTACAAGCGCATAGTTATTGTTATCTTCGATTTTTAATATTTCTTCAAACTGCTGCTTGGCTTCCGTAGTTTTGTCATCTTTTAATAACTGATAACCTTTCTTAGATAATTCAGAAATTTTGTTTACAGTTTCAATAGGTGTGTTTGTGTTTGCTTCTGCTTCAAATTTTTCCGGTATAAAAAAATCTGTTTCTTGATTCAATCCTTCCATAAATTTTTAACTCCAGTCTTTTTACAATGTGGATTTTTCAAAAGTTAAATAACTTCTGAAACTGGCTCCAATGTTTCAAGCGATTTTTTTTGAAACTCCCTATTCATTTATTAAATTCTCAATTACCTTAGCAATATTCTCGTATATAGGTTCCGTACCGCGGTTATTATGCGCGAGATAGTAAACCTTAAGAGCTTTCAAGCTTTGGTTCTTTTCCATATAGTAATTTCCGACTCTAGTAAGACCATCTGAATATCCTGTAGTGATGAATATTCTTCGTGCATCTTCAATATTGCCGTTGTTGAACATTGCGTTAGCTTTTCGGTTAAGAATTACTTTCTGTTCAGAAGAAAGACCCGCTACCGGATTATCTGTTACTTTGATAAATCCTTCGGGAATCTGATTTTCCTGAACCGCCTTAGTAAACTTTTCTTCTAAAGTTTTTCGTTTGTTCATATCTACTACATACCCTTTTAAATATTAACACGGATATGAATAAAAGTCTACAATAGAACGTCCATATATTCTTCTGTCCGATAAAATTAAATTTCCTATTTTTTCGGGCATAAAATGTTCTTCCGGACGATGAACCATTATAGTTCCATCAGGATTCAGAAGTTTATTCTGATCTGCCTGAAGCACAAGCTGCTCATGAAATTTGTAAGGGAAGGGCGGATCAAAAAAAATGTAATCAAATGATCTTTTGCAGCGTTTAATAAAATATTCAACGGGCATAAAATGGCATTTGATTTTTACATTACAGTCCTGCTCCGTAATCGAAACATTCTGTAAAACCGTCTGAACTTTTATCTTATCCTTTTCGCAAAGTTCTACATCAGCTGCTCCTCTGGAAACAGCTTCTATTGCAATTGTTCCTGAACCCGAAAATAAATCGAGCCAGGACTTTCCTGTTAAATCTCCAAGAATAGAAAAAACAGATTCCCTCATTCTGTCCATTGCGGGTCTTATAACTCCGTCCGGACATTTGATGATTCGACCTTTAAGTGTTCCGCCTGTAATTCTCATATATTTTTTCTGCCTTATTGTTTTGCATTATTTAACAGCCAGTACGTTCTGTCATAATTCAAGTTTTTATTTTGTTTTGCGTAATCGTAGGCTGTATAACCTTCAGAAGAACGTAAGGTTGGAATGCTGTTGTGATCGAGTAAAAGCTGAATTAATTTTGTAGAAGTTCCATATAGGCAGGCATACATTAACGGAGTTTTGCCTTCATAGAATGAATTAAGAGGAACAGAAAGTTTCAAAAATTCATTTATTTTAGAAATCTGAACATATTCTGAATCGTGATTATCAGAAAGTAAAAGAGTTAATGATTTAATAACTTCTTTATCTGCACTCTGGTAAAAACTCAAAAGCTTTTTTAATACTTCCGGATTTTTATTAAATGAAGAGGCAATGCTTAATGCAGAAGAATCAAACATGTTTTTAGTTTTTACATCTGCGCCTGCATCAATGAGAAGATTAACGCATTGAATTCCTTCCTGGTAGCGGACTGCATACATTAAAGCCGTCCAGCCGTCCTTGTCTTTTGCATTTATGTCTGCACCGGCTTTTATAAGTCTTGAAACTTTCCAGTCATTTCCTTCCTGAGCGGCTTTCATAAGAAGCGTTCTTCCTGAAAAATCAGTTTCGTCCGGATCTGTAATTTCATCATCAATAACAGTAATCTGTTCGGTAATAACCGGTTCTTCCGGAACCATATAATCCTGAAGATATTCTTTTGAATATCGTTCTATGTCTGCTTTGCTTGCGCTTTCAAGTGCTTTTTGAATTTCCTGCTGAACAGCAAGCTCCTGTTCTTCTATCTGCTTTATTTTTGCGAGCTTTTCCTGTTCTTCAATTTCTTTCTGTTTTTGAAGCTCTTCTTCTTCAGAAACTTCCGGGGGCTCAGGAATTTCTTCGCTTACCTGAGCAATTGAAGGTTCTGCTACTGCCGTTGTTTCTGCTGAATCAAGAGAATCTGTTTCTATAGGAAGATTATAAGTGATTTTTACGGAACCAAAATAATCATCAATAATTTCCTGGCTTACTTCATTAATCGTATAATTCTTTTTTTCTGCTTTTGCAAGGTTATCTTTTTCCTGTGAAGTATTTACAGATTTAATTACTCGCTTAAATTTAATTTCGGTTTTATCAAAATCCTTTAAGTTATTTACGATGCTTGTATAAATAATAAGCGTAAGATTTTCCGTTACATCAGAAGTAAGTATAAAAGATATTTCGCCTTTAAAAGCCTGCTTTTTTAATGTATTTTCGGAAATAACGCGTTCCTGCTCTGCAGCAACGATATTATAAATAAATGCACCTTTTTTTTCGGGATTTACTTTTTTATCATATAATATTGCAGAAAGAATGCCTGCGTCTTTTGCAACACTTCCATCAAAATAAAAAATAATTTTATCGCCTGATTGAGGCATATCATCTTTTACAAGCTTTGTAAAATTTAATTCAGCCTTAAGAATTCTTTCTTCTTTATTTAATTTGAAGCTTGCTTTTGTTTCCGAATCCGAAAGATCAATTTCGTAGATTCTTGGATGAATGTATTTAGTAACTGTTGTGTCTTTATCGCTTTTTGCAGATAAGGACTGCGCTAAAAATATAAGTACAAATAAAATTAAATTTACTCTTTTTTTATTCATCATAATTATATAGTATAATTGACTTTTTTATGAATTTCTACTAAATTTTACGTTATCCTTGGAAATCCTTAGGGGATTTTCCTTTGTCCATAAGGAGGAATGATTTTTCTTTGCAGGGCTTTTTTCTGCAGTAAACGAAAAATCATTTTACAGTTGAATATCGTTGATAGGAGATTGTATTACATTTCCTCCTAAATTTGCCGTCTTTTAACGGCTGAATCAGGAGATACTTATGAAAAAGTATGAACTTATGACTATTTATCCGCTTGATGATGAAAAGTCAAAAAAGGGTTCTGAAGACGTAAAAGGAACTCTTTCAAAGTTCGGCGCAGAAGTAACTGAAGAAAAACAGTTCGGCGACCGAGATCTTACCTACGAAATCAAAAAAGCAAAGAGAGGAAGATTTGTTCTTTACACTCTCAAAATGAATCCTTCTAAGATCGTAGAAATTCAGAAAGAATTCAAAATCAACATGAACTTGCTTAAATATCAGTTTGTAAAACTTGATGAAAAGGCATAATCGGGGCTTTTTATGACGGATTTAAATCACGTAGTTCTTATTGGTCGTCTCACACAGGATCTTGGTACTGATGAAAGAAGTTTCGGATATGTTGGAAACGGTCAGGCAAGAGCAAATGTGAGCATCGCAGTCAACAGAAGTAAAAAAAACGGTGACCAGTGGGTTGAAGAAGTAAACTTTTTCAACGTTACAATCTGGGGAAAAACCGCAGAAAACCTTAAGCCTTATCTTACTAAGGGAAAACAGATTTGTGTTGAAGGTCATTTGAAGCAGGACAGATGGGAAAAAGACGGACAGAAACAGAGCCGCATTTCTATCGTTGCTGATTCAGTTCAGCTGCTTGGTGGAAGAAACGAAGGTCCTTCATCAGGTTCAGCACAGACATCTTTCCATCCGGTAAATCAGAGTCAGCCTTCAGGCGGATTTAATGATTCATTCGGAGATACAGGAAACGATTTCCCTGAAGATATTCCATTTTAATTTTATATTGAGGTAAAATATGTCAGAAGAAACAAAGGTAGAAGAAAAACAGCCACAGACAATGCCTGATGCAACAGCATCTGAAGGTAGAGAAGATGACCGCGACGGAAGAGCAAAAGGAAAAACATTCTTCCGCAAGAAGGTTTGCCGTTTCTGTGCAAATAAGACAAAGATTGATTACAAAGATGCAGATGCATTGCGCCGCTATATGACAGAGCGCGGAAAGATTCTTCCACGCCGCATTACTGGTACTTGTGCAAAGCATCAGAGAGAAGTTGCTAAGGCTATTAAGAGAGCACGCGCAATCAGCTTGCTTCCTTACGTTGCTGACTAGGCTAATGGCTTAGAGGCAGGCTATGCTTGCCTGACAACCGACTTTAATAGATTATCCTCATACTCCGAGGAAATCATGAAAAAAATATCAGGAGCTTGAACAAATGAAAGTTATTTTAAACGTAGACATTAGAACTTTAGGTGAAGAAGGAGACGTAAAAAACGTTGCTAACGGTTATGCACGTAACTTCCTCCTTCCTCGTAATCTTGCTGTTCCTTACAATGCTGCAACTGTAGCACTTTTTGAAGGACGCAAGGCAGAAATCGAAGCACGCAAAGAGCAGAAAAGAAAGGATTCTGCAAGCCTTAAAGAAAAGCTTGAAGGAACTTCTATTGAACTCAATATGCCTGCAGCAGCTAACGGAAAACTTTATGCTGCAGTTACTTCAAACATCATCGCTGAACAGCTTAACAAACTCGGCTTTGATATTGAACGCAAGAAGATTGAAATTCCTGGTTCAACAGTTAAATCTGTTGGAACATTCAAAGCTACAGTTAAGCTTTACGAAGCTCAGACTGCAGAAATCCATGTTACTGTAAAAGCTCAGACTGTTGAAGAAAAGTCAGAAAAGCCTGCTAAGGCTCCAAAGGCTGAAAAAGCAGAAAAACCTGCAGAAGCTGCTCCAAAAGCAGAAGAAGCAGCTCCAGCAGAAAATGCTGCTGAGTAAATAAATGCCGTAAAACGCATTTAATTAGAAAAAGGGTCGGTTATTTTTCCGACTCTTTTTTTATCAAAAAATTTACAAATATTTAAAATTGATATAAAGTTAATTAGAGGATTTTATGGATAGTGCATTAAAAGACAAAGTTCCGCCAAACGACATTGAATCAGAACAGGCTGTTTTAGGCGGTCTTCTTTTAAACTGGAGTGCAATGTCTGAAGTAAGTTCAATTTTACGTGCAGACAGATTTTATTCACTTCAGCATCAGTTAATTTATAATGCACTCTTAACCTTACACATTAAAAATATAACCGGAGACGTTCTTTCTGTTATTAAGCAGCTCGAAGCTGAAGGCAAAATTGAACAGGCCGGCGGTAAGGCTTATATTTCTTCGCTTACAGATATTGTTCCAACGGCCGCAAATATTGATTATTACGTAAATATTGTTATGGACAGAGCTTCGCGCCGAGATCTTATTCGTGTTAGTGGCGAAGTTAAGGCTTCTTCTTTTGATTTAGGCCGTGAAAGCACTGCAATTCTTGATGAAGCTGAACAGAAAATTTTTGCATTGGCCGAAAAAAATGAAACTTCGGAAATCATCGATGCAAAAAAATTAATGATTAAGGAAATTGAGCTTGTAGAAGCAAGATATAATACAAAAGACCAGTTTACAGGAATTCCTTCGGGCTTTGGTCGTCTTGATAATTATACTTCGGGTTTTCAGAATTCAGAACTTATTATTATTGGTGCCAGACCTTCTATCGGTAAAACAGCACTCGCACTTTCTATGATTCAGAATATTGCCCTTAGGCAGTCAATTCCATGCGGATTCTTTTCTCTTGAAATGCCTTATGAGTCTATCGGTATGCGTCTTCTGGCTCAGGAAGCTAGAGTACCAATGCACAAAATCCGTTCCGGTATGCTTAAAAATATTGAAGTTACAAAAATTCAGGAAGCAGCCGGAAGATGGTTTGAAGCTCCATTATACACAGTAGATACTCCAAATATGAGGCTTCTTGAATTGCGTGCGGTTGCCAGAAGAATGGTAAAAAATCACGGAGTAAAAATAATTTTTATTGACTATATCGGACTTATTACAACCGAAGATACTTCACGTCCTACATACGATCAGGTTTCTGAAATTTCTAAATCTCTTAAAGCTCTTGCCCGCGAACTTGAAATTCCTATTGTTGCGCTTTGTCAGGTTTCGCGAGATGCAGAAGGGGAAGAGCCAAACCTTGCTCAGCTTAGAGGTTCCGGTTCTATTGAACAGGATGCCGATGTTGTAATGTTCCTTCACAGAAACAGACTTAAAGAAGAAGTTGCGGCGCAGGAAGCAAAAATTATTCTTGCAAAGCAGCGAAACGGTGCCTGCGGTGATATAGACATTATGTTCATTCCGCTTTTAAGCTCATTCGAAAATAAGGCAGAAGAATAATCAAAAAAAATGGCGGCTCGCCATTTTTTTTGATTGACGCATTTTTTTGCTTCGCAAAAAAAGTGCTGGGATTTAAGAGAGGCTGAGAACGCCATTTTTTTATTTTACTTTTCAGAAACGTCACTTAAATCAGACTTAGAAAGAAGTTTTAAAGTTCCTTTTGAATCTGTAATTACAATTCCTGAACTTGTAATTGTAATCGGAGTACAGCTCTTTACTTCAACCGTAGATTTTAATTTAAGGGAAAGATCGCTTCCGAATTTACCGAGCTTGTATTTTCCGTTTTCGTCAATTACGCAGTAATAATCGCTGCCGTCCTGCACTAAAACAGAATCTGCGGCAATATTCTGCTCGCTCTGAGAAACAATTTCCATTTTGTCGCTGTCAATCAAAACAAGATTAATGCTTCCGTTGCCGGAATTTTCGCCTGCAATAGCAAGGTAATTTTCTCCTTCTTTAAAGATAGTTCTGTCTCGGATAACTGTTACCGGAGAATTCTTAATAATTTCACCATTTTTAGTATTGAATTTTACAAGGCGCGAAAGCATTGCTTTTTCATCTGTAAGAACAATACCGAATTCTGCAGGCATTTTTGCCTGTTCAGCTTCTTTTTTCTGAACAGAATCCTGATCTTTTGCAATTTCTTTTCTTTCGTTTTGAGCTTCTTCAGATTTCTGATCAGCACGGCTCTGAGATTCATCTGCCTTGCTCTGAGCTTCGTCTGCTTTCTGCTGCTGTTCATCCTGCTTTTTCTGCTGATCATCTGCATCCTGTTTAGCCTGTTCAGCTTCTTTCTGATCCTTTTCAGCCTGCTGAGCTGCTTCTTCGGCTTCCTTCTGTGCCTCTTTATCCTGAGGATTCTGTTCTGCTGCTTTCTGCTTTTCTTCAGCTTCTTTTTTAGAATCGTCTGCTTTCTTCTGAGCATCATCAGCTTTCTTTTGTGCATCCTGAGTTTTAGCTTTTTCGTCTTCTAATTTCTTTTTTTCTTCATCTGCAGTTTTCTGAGCTTTATCTGCCTTTTGCTGAACTTCATCTGCTTCTCGTTCTTTTATATCAACCATTTCCTTGCGGCTTTCTATGTTTTTATCATCATCTTCCTTCATAGATTCAACAACTTTTTTGTCGCTTATGACTGAAGTATCTACAGTAGAAAGTCCGCCGTTCTGAACGTCATAAAGAGGAATTACAATCTGAGATTTTCCAGGCCAGTCTTTATAACTGATTGAAAGTCCGCAGTTTTCTGAAGTAAGATTTTTTACAACCACAGATTTATATTTTGCTTCAAAATCAGAAAGTTTACCGCGGTAAACGGCATTATAAACTGTAATAAATACTGCAAGTGTATCTGCATCTGAAGTTGAATAGCTGTATGCAGAACTTAGATAAGAAGAAATAATTCTGCGAAGGTTTTTAATATGGTCTACAGTTGCATCTGCACCAATAAAAAGAATATCGGCATCAAGCTTGTCTTTTTGATTTGGATCTACAGCGTGAATTACGAAGTATTTTGTTGCTGTACCGGCTTTTGAAGAAGCTGAAGGTGATTTAGAAATTACGCTTCCCAAATCCTTACCAATTCCGCGGATTGCATCTGCAGAATCTATTACTTTATGAGGGCCTGTGTAATTTATAAATTCAATAGTTTCGTTTTTAACGCCTTCAAGTTCTGATTTATTTACTTCCAGTGCAAAAAGTGAAGTGCACGCAGCCAATGCAAATGCAAAAAATATCGTTTTTTTCATAATAACTCCAGATAAAAAATTATAACACAGGTTCCATTTATAAACAAATTATATTTAAAGGTCTAAATCGGAAATTTGCTGGAATATTTTTCTTGCATAGGTTCTTGTCTGAGAACTGTAAGAAGGGTATAAAAATTTTTTAAGGATGTCTTTTCCTTTTGAATTATATGCAGGCTTTCCCATAAAGCTGCAGATTGAATAGACTGCATCGCAGATCTGGTTAATTAGGGCAGTGGCTTTGTAATCTGTTCTGGAAGCAAGAATTTCAAGGGAATTAAGGATTTTTCTTTCCGGATCATATCCGGCTTCTTTTATTCCTTCCAGAAGAATGGAAAGGTATGTGCTGTTTGTTGATTTTTCAAGCAGGCTTGCAATATATTCTGCAGAGTCATCTGTGTTAAGCAGCGTTAATTGCCGAAGAATTGAAGCAAAACCTTTTGTGTCAGTTTCAAAAATTGATTTTTCTTTTCTTGTTCCAAAATCAGTTGTCGTAAGGCTTTTGTAATAGGCATGAACTGCAGAATATACATTCGAAGTTATTTCTATTTCGCGGCCATTTTTTAATCCGTTTTTATCTGAATCTTTAAGTTCCTTTATGATTTTTTCGCCTGCAACTGCTGAATCAAAACCTGCCGTATAAACCATTTCGTATTCCGAAGAAGAATCCGTATAAAATGCTGAATAATCAGTTTTTTCAGCAGGAATTTCATTCGTATAAAATATTTTGTAGGCCTTTATGCTCCAGTTTTTTTCGCAGAAAATCAGATAACCTTCGGGAATTAAAAAGGCGTTCGTATAATTTGAATTAAAATTTTCGGGCATTTTTGCTTCCCATTTTATGTTTCCGTCTTTTGAAAATAAAAATGCCTTTTTGTCGTTAAAGACAACAATTCCCGACTCGGAATAATTTGCCTGAAAAATATTTGAAAGAGGAATTTCAAAAGAAGAAATGATATTTCCCGATTCAAGATCTATTTTACAGGCTTTAGTTATACCCCCGGAAGGTTCAAAAAGTATCAGCTCCTTTTTATTATTTGAAACACAGATTTTTCTGCCTGTTGATTTTGTCGTAAAAACCCATTTATTTACCGCTTTAGAATCGTCATCAAGGCCTAAAAGTCCAAGACTTCCATCGGAAAAATACAGGACAATTCCATTGGAACAGCTTTCTGCATCCGTAATAATTCCGGAAAAAGTGATTTCTTCCAGAGCTTCTCCAAAAGGCGATAACCTTATTCCATAGGTTTTATTGTCTTTTTGTCCGCAGAAAATAAGAATTGTACCGTCCGGCAGCTCCTGTGATAATAAATTCTGCTGAACAGTAGAATTATAGGTCCATCTTAAATTCCCGTTTTTTGTATAGCATAAAACAGAATCGGAAAGAAAAATAAAAAACCTTCCGTCGCGGCCATTAAGCGGTTTTTGAATGACAGGTGAGTTTACTGATTTTTCCCAGATAATGTTTCCGCTTGGATTTATCATTTTGATTTTAGAAGCCTGATTATCGGAAAGCAGAATAAAATCTTTTTCGAGAGGGAAAAT
>JAEEGK010026415.1_pt1 | contig 11820 bp, 10 predicted proteins | sample 8958771 | NCBI WGS metagenome assembly JAEEGK01 (sample SAMN16246547, study PRJNA631951) | gut metagenome | biome: gut microbiome; feature: rumen; material: SC-attached | host: Bos | place: Iran: Karaj | collected 2018-10 | reverse complement strand
TCCTAAAACCTGCCGGACGCGACACAAATTTGCGCAGCGGCAGGTTCTATTAGCCTTTAACGGCTCCTGCCAGAACGCCTTTTATGATGTGCTTCTGGCAGGCCAAATAGAACACGATAACCGGCAGCATCGCAAGCATAAGCATCGCCATCATCGCACCCATATCAACCGCGCCATATCCGCCGCGAAGATACTGAATCGCTATCGGGATTGTCTTGTAATCTGTTCCGATCGTAAGGTACGGCAAAAGATAGTCGTTCCAAACCCACATTATCTCAAGAATACCGATTGTGATTGCCTGGCTTTTCAGCATCGGGATAACGACATGAAGGAAAATCTGCGGTGGGTTCGCGCCGTCTATCATCGCCGCCTCTTCCATAGCAAGCGGAATTGACTTTATAAAGCCCGCAAACATGAACGTCGCCATTCCGCAGCCGAATCCGATGTAAATGACGATGATGCCAACCGGGTTATCAAGGTGAAGGACGTTCGCCATCTTGCTCATCGTGTACATGACCATCTGGAAAGGGACAATCATCGAAAAAACAAGCGCGTAGTAAACGATGCTGTTCACCTTGCTCTTAACGCGTGTAATGTACCAAGCAAGCATGCTCGAGCAAATCAGGATTCCCGCGACAGAGCCTACAGTTATCCAGAGAGAATAACCGAATGCCTGGAAAAACTTGATTTTTTTTACGCCGTTTATGTAGTTCGAAAGCCCTACGAACGTCTTGTCAGCGTTCTCTCCGCCCATAGTAGGAAGCGAGAACGGTGCCGTGGAGATAAACAGCTTTCCTTTGAAAGAGTTCATAAGGACGATAAAAATCGGGAACAGAACGTAAGCAGCTCCCAAAAGAAGGAAGACGAAAATAATCTTCTTTGACGTATTGTTCTTTATATCGTTTCTCACTGCTCTATCTCCCGTCTTCTTGTAATCTTAAGCTGAATAAGCGCGATCGCCGCAACCATAATCGTGAAGACCACGGCTTTCGCCTGTCCGACTCCCTCGTATCCGACACGCCGGTAGAACGTGTTGTATATGTTAAGGGCAAGCATTTCAGACTGATTTCCAGGCTCTCCTGCGGTGAGCGAGAGGTTCTGGTCGAAAAGCTTGAACCCGTTTGTCAGCGTCATAAAAAGACAAATCGTAATGGAAGGCATTACAGAAGGAATAATTATCTTGAAAAGCGTGCGCCAGTATCCGGCACCGTCAATCGCCGCAGCCTCAAGCATATCAGAAGAGATGTTCTGAATCGCCGCGATGTAGATGACCATCATATAACCGACGTTCTGCCAGTTCATAAGAACTACAAGACCCCAAAATCCGTATTTTGCGTCGGAAACGATTGTCGCATCGTACTTCAAAAGCACGCCGTTTATTATCACCTGCCAAATCCAACCAAGGACGATACCGCCGATAAGGTTTGGCATAAAAAAGATTGTTCTGAAAACGTTTGTGCCCTTAATTCCGCGCGTAAGCATTATAGCGAGCGCGAACGCAATTACGTTTATGGAGAGCACGGTCACAATCGTGAATTTCACGGTGAACCAAAGGGCATGGCTGAAATTGTTGTCTATCGTGAATGCTTTAATGTAGTTTGCGAATCCTACGAAAGTAACGTCATTCAGATTTCGGAAATCACAGAATGAAAGATATATACCCATGAACATAGGTACAAGAAATGCTATAAGAAAGCAGATTAACCCCGGCAACGCGAACAGGGCGAAATATTTTCGTAAGGTTTTCTCCATAAAAATCCCCAAACGGACAATACCGGCTGCATACCGGAATCTGCGTCCGAAAATCAACTTGCAACAAAATATAGACGAAAAGCCGCCTTTACCAATGGGAAGGGACGCAATCTCCGCATCGGGAAAAGACGGCTTTCTTTCATATCAGACTATTTCTTAAGGGAAACTTCCTTAGCCCATTCGTCTTTAGCTACTTTCTCTACAGCAGCCCAGTCACACTTTCCTTCGAAGTAAGAAAGAAGTGCTGAACCGAATGCGTCTTTCCATGCCTCAGATGGAATAGCTGCGAATGTCCATGTTACAGAAGAAACTCCGTCTTTGTTCATCCAAATTGAAACCTGCTGTGAAAGCGGGTCAGATGGAAGCTCGTTCTCTGCGAATGTGTTGAACGGTGTGATGAAGTTGAGCTTTGTTGAAACAAGCTTCTTTCCTGTCGCAGAACCGAAAAGCCATGTAAGGAATACGTCAGCGCCTTTCTGTGCCTCAGCAGAAGCGTTCTTGTTGATACAAAGGTAGTTCTCTGTTCCTACGCAAAGACCCATTTTCTCCTCGCCAGGAATACCTGTGTAAATCGGGAGGAACTTGATGTCTGAGCTTGCTACTTTGTTTCCGTCTACGCCAAGAATCTGTGATGCGCCCCAGTTACCGTTCTGAACCATTGCGCACTGACCAAGAGCGAACTCTGCCATAGCTTCGTCAACTGTCTTTGAACCAAGAAGTGTCTTTGCTGTAAGGCTGTTGTTCGTGTAAAGGTCCATAAGGTTCTGGAACTGCTTTCCGTATTTGAAAGCAATTTCTTTCTGTGCAAGACCTGTTGTGATTGTTGACTCGTTCGGGTTGATGTCAAGGAACTCCTGATAAAGAGGAACGTTAACAGCGTGTGTCTGCCATCTCCACTGGTTTCCGGCAGCCATTGATGTTGAAGCGAAAACGCCTTTAATACCAAGAGCATCTTTCTTAGCCTGCATATCCTCTACAACTGCCTTCAATGTAGCGAAATCTTTGATTTCGTCCATCGATTTAACTGTCGTAGCTCTGTCCTTGAGAGCAAAGTATTTGTTCATGATAGCATTGTTGTAGATGATACCGTAACCTTCTACAGCATATGGAATAGCAGCTGGTTTTCCATTCAGGCTGAGAGCCATGGATTTGTCACCAAGAATCTTGTAGAACTCTGTTCCAGAAAGATCAGCAGCAACGTTCTTCTGGTTAGCAAGACCTACAGGACCGTTTACCTGGAAAATTACCGGTGGCTTTGATTTAGCAACTTCGCTGTTAAATGTCTGCTCGTATGTTCCAGATGCAGCTGTAACAACTTTGAGAGTGTATCCCGGATTCTCTTTTGCGAAAGCAGGCGCAACTTCTGTTTCGTAAACTTCTGCTACTTCCGGCTTGAAGTTAAGGAAGTAAATCTCTGTCGTAGACTCCTTCTTTCCGCCCGCAAAAACAACTGCACAGGCAAGAACAAGAACCAAAAGAACACTGATTGTCTTTTTCATCTTTTTTGTCTCCTCTTTTATACGCGCAATCTGATTCATTCCAGATGCACGGTATGTGAAAAATATCGCAGCAGCTTGAACGCACACAAACTTCTGCAAGACACACATCATTTTTCAGATGACATATGCTACAATTTATACAGTAAACCGGTTTACTAAACCTGTCAAGTCTTTTTTTTATTTTTTTTGAACTTTTTTCCAGATGCCATCGCTCACAGGGTGACGGCGAGAGCAATGACACAGAGAAGTAATGCCTAATTGCATAAACAATGTTCAGGTGTATAATGTACCTATTATGTTTAATCTGGAAAATATTTCAAAGACGTATGCTAAAGCACACACAAAAGCTGTATCAGACCTCTCGCTGACAATTAACAACGGAGAGATTTTCGGTTTTCTCGGCCCGAACGGAGCGGGAAAAACAACAACAATAAAGCTTCTTACAGGAATTCTCACGCCCGACGAAGGTTCCATAACCGTTGACGGATTCTCGCTAAAAGACAACCCGATCGACGCGAAAAAACGGATTTCGTTCGTCCCTGACACACCGGAGACATTCTCCAAACTAAAGGCGAGCGAATACATCAACTTCATCGCGGATGTTTACGGCGTTCCAACCGATGAACGGCAGAAGCGCATAAAAGAATACGCAGAAATGTTCGACATTTCGAACGTCCTCAAATCCCCGATATCAAGCTTTTCTCACGGAATGAAGCAAAAACTCTTCCTTACCGCGAGCCTTGTCACAGACCCTGACAACTGGATTCTTGACGAGCCGATGGTAGGACTCGACCCGGAATCTGCTTTCAAACTTAAGGAACTGATGCGAGCGCGTGCTGCGGCTGGAAAAACCGTTTTCTTTTCAACGCACGTAATGGAAGTCGCAGAAAAACTTTGCGATAGAATCGGCATTATAAAGAAAGGAAAAGTGGTTTTCTGCGGCACACAGGACGAGCTCAAGGCGCAGCACGGCGGATCCGACAAAACACTGGAGCAGATTTTTCTTGAGCTTACCGCCGAATCTGGAGAATAAACTTAAATGAGCATGACATTAAAACTTGCAAAGCTATACCTAAGCCAGATGCTTTCGCTCAACACAATAAAAGACGGCTTTACGCAGGGCGGGAAAAAAGCCCTTAAAAGCGTAGGCATAATCCTTGTGCTGCTTTACTGCGCGAGTGTGTTCGGCTTTTTTTTCATATCGATAGCAAAGATTTTTTACAGTTCGCTCGCAGATGCTGGAATGTCGAACGTATTCCCGCTTATGCTAGGCTTCGCGATTCTCATAATTACGTTCGTTTTCGGATTTTTGACGACGCTCGGCACATACACGTCCGCGCAGAATGAAGAGATCCTGCTTTCTCTGCCCATCAAAGACAAGCAGCTTTTCCTTGCGAAGTTCATCAGCACATCAGTCTGCGAACTGCCTATCTCATTTGCGTTCATAGCAATCGGGGCAATAATCTACGCCAAGAACGAAGGATTGCTCGGCAACCCGCTGTTGTACATTTCAATCCTTTTAAACTCAATCTCCATGCCGCTCATAATCCTTGCGATATGCTATATGCTTGTAATTTTTATACTTAACATATTCAGCTTTCTTAAAAACAAGGCACTACTCATCGGCATAAGCACATTTTGTCTGTTCGTCGTAATCCTCGGACTTAATTTCGCTTACCAGAACATGATGATTTCGGCGGTAACGAACAATCTTCCGCCAGAAATGCTCGCCACCGTAAAAGACAAGCTTTCGGACGCAGGAAAAATACTCATGCCGATAAAATGGTTCGCAGAAAGCTTCAGCGAACTTCACACATCTGCAGCAAGCGTAATTCTTAAGCTCCTGCTTTTGCTGGCAACCTCGGCTGTCTTTTTGTTCCTTGTTTTGCCGCTTATTTCGCCGCTTTACAGAAAGACAATAATCGGTTTCAACGAGTTTTCCGCAAAAAAACTTTCAAAAGACAAGATAGACTCGTTCATACAGCACGATATTAAATCTACGCCGGTGCTAAAGGCACTTTTGGCGCGCGACTTCAAAAGCCTTATGCGCGAACCGGCATGGCTCGCGAATGGTCCGCTAATCATTCTGCTTTTGCCGATTATAATGGGAATCTCGCTTTATGCGAGCATAAGAGGCAACATAGAAGGGATTGAAAGCGCGCTCGAAAGTTTCCGCCAGTCAATTGTCATATCGATATCACAGAACGAGGCGGCAAAAAGCTCCCTGCTTTACGCCGCCGCCGGAATCTCCGCGATATGCGCCATATTCACAGGCTGCAACACATTCGTCGCGGCAACGGCAATTTCACGCGAAGGCAAAGGTCTTTCGAACCTGATGGCACTTCCGGTCTCTTGGAACGACATTTTCGCCGCGAAGATGATACACGCAATGATTTACTCCGCGTTCACGACACTGCTTGCAACTGCGGCGATGGCAGTTGTCATGGGCTTTCTGAACATATCGCTCTCTGTAAAAGACATTATTTTCACGTATACAGCGATGATAGGACTCTCTCTCGCGTTCAGTTTCATTCTGCAGATTGTGGCGCTGGCAATAGACGTGTCAAATCCTAAGCTCGACTGGGAAAACCCCTCAGCCGCAATGAAGAGAAACTTTAACACGATGCTTTCAATGCTCGTAACTATGGGAATTGTCGCCATTCTTATTGCGGCAGGAATCTTTCTGCTGCCGCAAAGAATAGAGACGATGCTTGTTGCTACTCTTGTGTGCGTCCTTCTGGCAATTCCTTTATGGAAGTGGTTCCTGAAGTTCGCGAAGAAAGCCCTTCTTCGTCGATTTTAAAGAAGTCTATAACTTCGATCAGGTTGTGCGAATGAGCAGAAAGTTCTTCTGCCATCGCCGCAAGCTGCTCAGAGAACGACGCGTTCTGCTGCACGACGGTGCTTAGCTCATCGATCGTGCGGCGGATAGCCTGCGTTCCGGACTCCTGGCTCCGGTTCGACTCCTCTATCTCCTGCATAAGCTTATCAGTCTTGTCAACCTCGCTTATTATCGTATCAAGAACGGAAACAGCGGAGTCAGTCATCTGTACGGTTGCAGCAGAAAGAGCGCTGATATCCGCGGCAGAAGCACGGCTGTTCTCTGCAAGGCGGCGGACTTCACCCGCAACAACGGCGAAACCTTTACCAACCTCGCCAACTCGTGCCGCCTCAATTGCCGCATTAAGAGCAAGAAGGTTCGTGTTCGAAGCGATTTTCTCAATTACGGTAATCTTCTTCGCTATGTCCTTGATAGACGCAACAGCCTGGGTGATAGTCTCGCCGCCGCTACGTGTATCGGCAACCGCCTGACGTGCAATGCGGCTCGTTTCCTCTGTGTTGTGGCTCGTCTCCGTAATAGCGTCCGACATATCGGCAACAGCCTCGGCTATGCTCTGCGTTGACGCTGCCTGCTCTGAAGTGCGGCTCGAAAGGTCCATACTCGTTGAGCTGATGACGCTCGCCTTGCTGGCAAGTTCGACGGCACTCTCGCTTACCTTGGAGATAACCTCAACAAGCTGGCTGGAAAGCGTCACAGCCGTCCGTCCAATGTCGCCAATCTCATCCCTGCGCTGACACGCCTTTTTCATCTGCATCCTATCTTTTTCTGTATCAACAAGATTTCCGGACGTAATTTTTGCAAGATAATCGCGAATTGATTTAATCGGCTTAACCAAATGCGTTACATAGAGCAACGTGATAATAAATGCCACGACTATAACATCAAGCGTGACGGCAAAATTATAGTATGAAAGCGTTCCCTTGAATTTAAGAGCCTGATTTTCCAGAACCTCTGCGAACAGGTACCAGTCGAACCCCGGAATCTGCGTGTAAGAGTTTATATACCGTAAACCGTCACTGTACACGTATGAAGAGCAACCGGAAACTCCCGCGAAAGCCTTTTCAAAAATGCTGATGAAAGCAAAATCTCCGCCGTTCTCAACAGTATCCTTATAAACATTCTCGCCGGACTCGACGCAACCAAAATCCAAATCAGCAATAGTTGTTCCGGCCTTGTCCGTTATCCAAAGATTAGCAGTCTCTTCAGTCTTAAGCTCGTTCAGAACATCGCTCACAAAATGACCGTCGGCAACCGCAAAAAGAACGCCGTACATCGTGCCGTCATCATAAAGCGCCGGCTGTGAATAAACGATAATCCATGCATTATCAGACTTTGCGTTCATCGGAGTCGTTACGTAACGCTCGCCCTTCATTGCCGCCTTGAAATAATCGCGCTCAGAAACATCCGAAGAATTATTGTTCGTCATGGCAGTTCGTCCGTTCATGTCCGCAATTCCATAGCGCAAAATACCGAACTGAGCATCGGCGGCGGCAGAAACTTTAAGAGCCTCAACCTTCTCTTTTATTGTAAGATCACGGCTGAGCAACGCGTCATCATGAGAAACAGAGTCAAGAATACGCTGCTGCGCAGAAACTTTGGCTTCAACAACTTTTGCAATTTTAAGCGCATTATCGGTCAGCCTGCCCTTAACCTCTTTCTCAAGTGCGTTTACTGATACAGAATAAAAAATTCGTCCCGTTATAACACATGAACAAAGCGCAATCAGAGTGACAATTACGATAAGTTTTACCTTAATGCTTCCTACCGAGATTTTCTTAAGAGATTTCATATAACCGACTCCTTTTGGCAACGCGATTAGACTTGCTCCTTAATATGATAAATCATCTTTTTTTTTACATATTATAAAGGTTTTATAAAATAAGGTAAAAATTTACTGTTTCGATATTTTGCTTTCAGATAACTCTATTATCTACAGTTATCTTGCGGGAATGAAAATTGTGCATCATAATATTCGTATGAAACGTAACATCTTTTTGGCTGTACTTTTGTTGTTTATCGCCGCATTCGGATTTGCCGACGAAAATGCGAAAAACAAACTTGCCCTGGGCATGGACGTTGCTGCGGAGCTTCTACCTGATTCAGAAGACCCACACATTGTTTTTGCACCGAGCATTACATACGAAAGACTTTTTTGCGACATTTCACGAGGAAGCCTTACTGGGGCGGCAAGTCTTTGCGTCAATCCATTTGACAAGATTTATTCAATTTCCGTGGATGTAAGATGCTACTCGGACAAAATGGCGGGCTATTTCGTAGGGATTCTGCCAATATCAGAGTTTAACATATACAGTTTGTTCGATCAAAACTGCCGTTTTAGATACGGAATTGGGATTGAGTTCGGATACGATTTTGTCCTGAGCCGAGAACTTACCTGCGAAATAAAGGCAAATCCCGGCTTGATTTTTCAGGATTCCGATTTAATTGTGAAAATGGCAATCGCGTTTAACGTAGGCTACAAGCTCTGATTTTTTTAGCGCCTTGCGAAAACGGCGTAAAAGGCGTAAATGGCGCGAAAATTGGTTCTCATCAATACGTCAAACCGAAGTCCGAAGCATGCAAAATGAAGTATTTTCCATTGCTTCCAACATCATAGCTTTTTGTACTGATTTGAGTATCTGATAAAACCTTGGCAAGCGAATCTATAAATGTATTATCGCCGAATGTTGCTAGCAGTTTATAGCTGTTGAACAAATCTCCGTCATCTGCAAAGCCATGAGTTGCTAAAATCTTGTTAACTTCTAAAAATGAATAGAAAGGAACACCAACCACAGCAAAACCGTTCGAATCGCCTACCCGATTATGCGGATAGTACGAAAAGAGCAGACAAAAGCCATATTCATCTGTATATGTAAGCCGCTGAACGGCATATCTACCATTGTAGTCACCAACCAGTTTTTTGTATCCAAAACCTGCGAGCGCGACAAGAATGATGAGCGTCAAAAGAGTAGACAAACATCCGAATCGTGATTTCGGGCGCATTTGTTTCATACGCTTCTGCTCAGCTTCATAACGTTCATTTTCTTCACGTCGTTTTTCGTCTTCTATTATTTTCTCTTCGTTTCTCTTTTCTGCTTCAGGAGTTATCTGAAGACGTTTGACAGCATGCAAAGAGAGAATCGGCGTGATTAAGAACGAAAGCGCGAAATACTTAAAAAAACTGTAACCTTTGCTTTTTGCAAAAGAACCTGCACTAACCCTTAGAAGAAGTAAAATGATGAAAGAAACCGGGGCGAAATTCTCATAGAATTCGAAAGCAGACTTAAAAGGCCAATAAAATGTGGATAATAACAATAATACAAATGGTGAAAAAAAGAAAAACTCAATTGATAAAGCACAATAAAAAAACGGAGATTCGAACACCTCTGTAAAACGACGCTCGCACAATGCCATGCTAAACCAAGTTCTATACAGCTCTTTCATATTCAGACCTTTGTACGCCCCTATGAAATATGCGGCAACCATAATAACTGCAAAAAGGAATAGAATTAAAAGATAAACTTGGAATAAAGACATAAAACACCCCGTTGTTTACTACTACATTTCATTATAGACCACAAAACTTCGGAAATCAATTGAATACAAATGCTCCTTCGCGCCGCATTATGAATAGATTTTTCGGTTGTTTTGGTGTATCACTATGGTATGACGACAAAAGACAAAGTTTTGGAAAAACTTGCATCAGCCGGCGGCAAACCTGTTTCCGGCGAAGTTCTGGCTTCTGAATGCGACGTAAGCCGCGCCGCCATATGGAAAGCTGTATCCGCACTGCGCGACAAAGGCTTTTCTATTGAGGGCACCCCGAACGGCGGATACGTTCTTGCCGACGGCGGAGACTTCTGCACGCCGGAGCTTTTTCACAAAACATTCGCACGCGAGTTTCCTGAGTACGCCGAAAACTTCACGGAATGGCTCAAAGAAATTGATTCAACGAACACTTACGCAAAGCGGCTTCTTTCTGAATGCGGCAGTTTAAGGGCTGCGGACGGAAGCCTGACTCCGGCGGGGCAAAAATATCACCGCGCAGTAATTGTCGCCGAAAGCCAGACAGCAGGACGTGGCAGACTTGGACGCACTTTTATTTCGCCTGATAAGACAGGTATTTATCTTTCAGTGATATATGCCCCAGAAGGCGGGATAACGCAGCCCGCGCGCATCACGGCTTTTGCCGCCGTTGCGGTTTGCAGGGCAATCAAGCGTCTTTATAGCGTAGAACCTTCAATAAAGTGGATAAACGACATTTTTGTGGAGAACGGCGGAGTGAGGAAAAAAGCTGTTGGCATTCTTGCAGAAGGTGTAACGAACTTTGAGACGCAGCGCATTGAGTCCGCGATAATCGGAATCGGGCTTAACATAAAGCCGTCGAAAGAGTTTTCCGGGGAACTGGATGACATCGTAGGCTTCATAGAATCCGCCGCGAACTGCAACGCTTCTGGCGCAGTAAGCCGGTGCAGTCTCGCCGCTGAGGTCGCCGGGCAAGTTTTGCGCATTTACAGCGAACCGCCCGAAAAAGTGATGGACGAGTACAAGCGCCTTGTCTTTTTAATCGGCGAGGATGTCGAAGTTCACCCGATAATCGGTGACGACAAATCAGTTTACACGGCAACGGCAGTCGATATCGACGAAAACGCGGGGCTTGTCGTAAGGCTTTCTGACGGCACGCTACGGACGCTTTCTTCGGGCGAAGTTACGCTTAAATCCGCGAACTTCACTAAATAAAATAGGCGGCATAGCGGGAAAAAATCCGCTTTCTGCCAATTCCGCTTCAGCCCAAATCCGCTTCCTACCCGTCTTCGCCCAATTCTGCTTTCGGCAAACTCCACATCTTGACGTATCAAAAATCTTGTGCAATAATCCCTATATTCACTTGTACAAAAGTAAATTTTACACAAGTGAATATATCCGGCAAGGAGTCTTAACTCGGCTTTGACCCTTACGGATATACCACATCTTTCAGGAGGATATCATGGAAAAGAAGATTGCCGTCAGATACTGTTCCAAAACGAGGGCTGGAAACACAAGAAGAATTGCAGAAGCAATCGCTACAGGTATAGGAGTTTCTGCAAAAAGTATCGCCGATGAGCCTGAACTTTCGGAACACGCAGACATCCTATTTTTAGGCGGAGCTCCTTATGCAAACATCATGGCACCTGAACTTCGTGAGTATGCAAATAAACTTACGGCGGATAAGGTCGGTAAGGCGGTACTTTTCACAACTTCAAACTGGTCGCGCCGCACCGTTACGGCATTGAAGAAAATCCTCAAAGGGAATGGTATTCCTGTTGAAGAAGAGTATTTCTATGCTCACATGCTGAACATAAGCGGCAAAACCGGCGAAGCAGAAAAATTCGGCAGGAAATTCGGAAACTAACGTCTATTCTATGTTACTGACTTGGAGAAAAGCAACTATGAGTAAAACCGACAAATATGAATCATTAAAACTTAGGAATCAGGTATGTTTTCCGCTTTATGCGTGTTCAAAAGAAATCGTGAACCGTTATACACCTTATCTTAAAGAAATCGGTCTTACGTACACGCAGTACATCGTGATGATGGTAATGTGGGAAAAGGAGACAGTTTCTTCAAGGGAGCTTGCCAGCTGCCTTCACCTGGATTATGGAACTCTAACCCCTGTACTTAAGAGGCTTGAGAACTCAGGTTATCTTACAAGAAAAAGGGATCCGGAGGATGAAAGGCTCCTGCTTCTGA
>JAEEGK010026412.1_pt1 | contig 11821 bp, 10 predicted proteins | sample 8958771 | NCBI WGS metagenome assembly JAEEGK01 (sample SAMN16246547, study PRJNA631951) | gut metagenome | biome: gut microbiome; feature: rumen; material: SC-attached | host: Bos | place: Iran: Karaj | collected 2018-10 | reverse complement strand
ACTCCTCCAGCACCCTCTCCAATATCTCCATTGAACGGTCCGTGCTGCAGTCGTCCACGAAGACATATTCTATGTCCTCCAGGGTCTGGCCAAACAGGCTGCGGGCGCACCGTTCAATGTACTTCTCAACCTTATAGACCAGGACTATGACGCTGACAGCCGGCATATAACTATTTAAGGTCCAATACTTTTTCCACTATCGGGGCCATATCGTAGTATTTGTACTCCGCAAGACGGCCTCCAAAGACAACGTTCTTTTCCTTGTCCGCCAGTTCCTTGTACTGCTTGTAAATCCGGGAGTTCTTCTCATCGTTCACAGGATAGAACGGCTCCATACCTTCGCTCCACTCACAGGGGTACTCCCTGGAAATGACGGTCTTGGGACGGGCGTATACGGCGTCGCCGAACAACTCGAAATGCTTGTGCTCAATGATTCGCGTGAAAGGTTCGGCCTTGGATGTGTAATTGACCACGGCGTTGCCCTGAAAATTGGGGGTGTCAAGGATTTCTGTCTGAAGGCTCACGGTGCGGTAATCCAATTTGCCGAAGCGGAAGCCGTAGAACTCGTCTATCCTGCCTGTGAAGACAATGCTGTCCGCGAGGCTCTCCCAGTACTCCCTGTCTTCAAAGAAATCCGCCCCGGTGCGGCACTCGACGCCCTCGAGCAATGCATCGATCAACTTGTTGTATCCCCCTATGGGCACGCCCTGATAGGTGTCGTTGAAATAATTGTTGTTGTATACATACCTGACCGGAAGGCGCTTGATTATGAAAGCAGGAAGGTCGCGGCAATCGCGCCCCCATTGCTTCTGGGTATATTCCTTTACAAGTTTCTCATAGATGTCGCGGCCCACCAGGCTCACGGCCTGCTCCTCCAGGTTCCTGGGCTCCCCCCGCACTTCCCGCTTCTGTTCGCGGATTATGGCTTCCGCCTGGGCGGGAGTGGTAACACCCCACATCTGGTGGAACGTGTTCATATTGAACGGCAGGTTGTACAGTTCTCCGTTGTAATTGGCCAGCGGGCAGTTTATGAAATTGTTGAACGGAACCAGGGAATTGACAAAGTCCCACACCTTCTTGTTGCTGGTATGGAAGATGTGCGGGCCGTACGTATGAACGTTAATGCCCTCAATATTGTCACAATAGAGGTTTCCGCCAGGATGCGGCCTTCGGTCTATGACAAGGCATTTCTTGCCTTCCTTATTGGCCTTCCAGGCGCTCAGGGCGCCGTACAGGCCCGATCCCACTATAAGGACGTCAAATTTCTCTTTATTTCTTTCCATACAGCTTGAATGTCCTGTCCAGCATTCTCCAGTCAATGCCAAAAATCTTATAAAACCACTTGTGCAGAAGTCCGCCCTGGTATTCCGCTTCCGTCCAGGAGTTGGCGTAGTGATGAATACTGTGGGTGTTTGCCGTTATATGATAACGCGTTCCGTTCTCCGGATCAGAAGGATGGGCTCCGAACCAGTCCAGCGGGAGTACACAGAACTTTGACGGGTCCGGATCGAACTCCGAGAGACTTTCGATAGGTGTCCACTGGTACTTCTTGCGAAGATGCTCTCCCATTACTATGGGCATTGGCGTCATTGCCCTCTCCCCATTATCCTGGACAAAGGCCCTGCCTTCATAATAATCCATCGCATCCTTTACCCAGGCAGTGCCTTTCTCCGCTCCAAAGGCCGCCAGTTCCACGCTGGTAGGAACGGCCTCGCTGCATACGAAGTATGGCAGATTAAGGAACTTGTTGAAAGAGCGTATCACCTCAACATCGCTGTCAAGGTATATTCCGCCATAGTTGTAAACGGCGTAGAAACGGATGTAATCCGCCACAAAGGCGTATTTCTTTGCCTCGAACGCCTGCTTAGTCCACAGGGTTGAGTTCACGTCAAACCTGTTTGTATCCCAGAGCATTATCTCGTAGTCCGGAAGGTACTTCTTCCAGGAATCTATGCAGAACTGGATCTTCTTGGGATACGGGTCTCCGCTGAGCCAGCACAGGTGGATTATTTTAGGTATCATATCTCTTTATTCTTTTTCTGCTTGCCGTACAGCTTGAAGCGCCTGTCGTCAAATTTCCAGTTGATCCCGGTGATCCAGTAATACAGCTTATGCAACGGACCGCCCACGTAAACATCGGAGGTCCAGGCGTTTGCAAAATGATGGATACAGCGTGTATTACGGGTTACGTGATAGTGAAGCTTTTCGTTCTCGTCCATAGGATGGGCGTTGAACCAGTCCATTGGGAAAACGCACAACTTGGATGGGTCAGGATCAAGCTCTGACTTCCTGTCGATATGCACAATGCTATATTTTTGCTCAAGGAATGTCCGGAGGACACGCGGCATAGGTGTTATATCCATCTCCCCGTCCTCCTTTATGAAATTGCGCCCCTCATAATAATGCATTGCATATTCAACCCACTCCAATCCTTTTTCCGCTCCGAAGGCTGCCAGCTCTATGCCGCCCAGCCCCGCTTCCGCACCTACGAAATAGGGCAGGTCCAGCAGGTCGTCAAATGGCCTGATGGCCTCCACATCGCTGTCCAGATATATTCCGCCATAGTTATACACGGCATACAGGCGGATGTAATCAGCCACAAAGGCATACTTCTTTGCCTCGAACGCCTGCTTTGTCCACGGTATGGAGTTCACGTCAAACCTGGAGGTATCCCAGAGCATCACCTCGTAGTCCGGAAGGACCTTTTTCCAGGAATCTATACAGTACTGTATTTTTTCCGGATAAGGGTCTCCGCTGAGCCAGCACAGGTGGATTATCTTTGGTATCATATCTTTAATCTTTTATCAAACCCGTTATGGTAAGCATCCTCCTCACAAAGGAGCGCATACCATATTCAGACGCATACAACAAACCTCCAAGGACAAGAGTACAGCCTATGAACACAATCAAGGCGTACAATATGAAGTTCCAGATTCCGGAGGCAGGATCTATTGTCATCACTCCGCAAAGGGCCCTGACGGCAAAGAATGCCACGGCACCGGCAAGCAGATGTTTGGCATACAGGGCCACATATATCCACACAGGTTCCTTGAGGCCCCTGGTGAAAAGGAAATACGGTTTCCAGGTGAATATTATTATCAACTGACTGATTATCACGCCCAAGAGGATTCCGTGCAGTCCATAGAAGTATCCCAGCCCAATGGAGAATCCCAGATTCAGGACGGCCTCCACAAGAGGAGCCCATATATCCTGGAACATACCATAGGAATTGATGAAGGTATCCACCACCGCCCTCATTGAGCCAAGGAAGAATATGACTATTATGAGCAGCAGCGTGGTCTTGTCAAGCAGGTACTCCGCCCCCAGCCATACGCTGATGAACGGATCCGCAAGGAACCAGATGCATATGCTGGACACCATCACCGCAAGGAAGCGGGAAGAGAACAGTTCCTTGAACACTTTAAGTATGAGAGGCTTGTTTCCTTCAGCAACCATATTGCCCACGCTTCCTCCCAGGCCGGCGAACATAGCGCCCATCAGATAACCAAGGTTGTTGGTGATTATCATATAGTTGCCATACAGTGCCACCAGCGTCAGCGAGGCATAGGCATAGATAATGATAGGGCTTGTCTGGGAAAGGACAAAGCCTCCTATCTTGTGGAAGAACATCTGTTTTACCTTGGTGACCACATCCGGGAACTTGTGCCTCAGCTCTCCCGGGCTCTCCACGTTCTCCTTGAGATAAGGATAATCCTTGTAGATGACCCTGTTAAGGAAGTACGATGCCGCGATGGCGAAAGCAACCTCAAGCGCCAGCCACCACACATACGGATGTGGCAGGAACTTTACCGCGATGGCCTGGGCCACCAGCTTGAAGATGGCTACAAGGCGGAAACTGAACTGTATCTTGTATTCCTTCTGGTCCGCCGACAGCAGGATCTGCTTGTAATTGACAAAGTAACTGAGGAGGGAACTGAAAAGCAATACGGCGTAGGTTGCGTAAGCGTACCACAGAGGGAGTTCCATCTTGGAGAAAATCCTTGGGAAGAAGCACATTAGCACCGCGCTTCCTATGATTATGAACCAGGCGATCTTCCTGTACAGCCAGCCCTGGAGGGCCACTATCTCCTTGATTGTCTGCCTGTCTTCCTGGAAGATTGGCTTGTATAGGGTCACCGATATGGCGGCACCTATTCCCAGCTCCGCTATGTTCAGGAAGCCCAACAGGCTGGCCGCCGTGCTGTTGAGGCCAAGGACCTCTGTTCCAAGGTAATCCAGGAAAATTTTCCTGGAGAAGAAGCCCACCAGCAGGGATATGAATTGGAGCAGCACGGCAACCGTACTGTTCCTTATGCTGTTCCAAGTCCTGGAATATCCTCCGCCAGCTTGCATAGATTAGTTATAATTTGCTAATATAATAAAAAATACGCGTTTTTGTAACTCAATCTATTTTGCTATATTTGCCGACACATCCCGCGGGCGTGTTGTAATTGGTAGCCAAGCTAGACTTAGGATCTAGTGCCTAGTGCGTATGGGTTCGAGTCCCTTCGCCCGCACAAAAGTAGCCACTCAGTTGAGTGGCTACTTTTGTGCACTCCGTGCCAATTCATTGAGGGGCGTACCCCTCAAACTCCCCCAGTCGGCCTACGGCCTCCAACTTTTTTCGTGCCTTGGGCGAAGGGACTCCGTCCGGTTTGGTTCACTAAAGGGCCCTCTGGTGTACAAATTCTATTTTTACCTATCTTTGAGGAGTATTTTTCTATATGGGCAAGTCGTTATTTACTAAACACTCTTATCGCAAGAAAAAGGCCTGCGTAAGGATTATGATTGTTTGAGAGTAGCTGATTACAGGCGCAGGTTTGGACAAATTGAGGAAAGAAGTTCACGGTTCAGACGCTTACGTCGTCACGGAAAGCACGCTGCCCGCCTACGGTCAAAACTTGAACTTGATTCTATGTCTCCCTGTTAAAGGTCTACTCCTAAACAAAAAAGGAAGCCGCTTCAATTGCGAAGCGGCTTCTTTTTTAATAGTTCTTGGCGTTGATTTCGAAGTAGGATTGAGGGTGGGCGCAGACGGGACAGATGTCCGGGGCGGCGGTGCCCACTACGATATGTCCACAGTTGCGGCACTCCCATACCTTAACCTCACTCTTGGCAAAGACGGCGGCTGTCTCAACGTTCTTGAGCAGGGCGCGGTAGCGCTCCTCGTGCTCCTTCTCTATGGCGCCCACCATACGGAACTTGGCGGCCAGCTCCGGGAAGCCTTCAGCTTCCGCGGTCTTGGCGAAGCCCTCGTACATATCGGTCCACTCATAGTTCTCGCCATCGGCAGCGGCTGCGAGGTTCTGGGCGGTGTCTCCTATGCCGTTGAGCTCCTTGAACCAGAGTTTGGCGTGCTCCTTCTCGTTGTCAGCGGTCTTGAGGAAGAGGGCGGCGATTTGCTCAAAGCCGTCCTTCTTGGCCTTTGATGCGAAATAAGTGTATTTGTTTCTTGCCTGGGATTCTCCTGCGAATGCCTCCAGGAGGTTCTTCTCAGTCTGTGTTCCGGAATACTTGTTGCTCATAATGTATGCTGTTTATTAGTTTCTCTACAAATTTATAAATTTGTCCGGGTATTGGTGCAGGATTTTGGGGCACTTACAGTTAATTAATAGAAAAGATTCCTTTGATAGTTAAAGAAGACCAGATATACAACCAGTATGCAGCCCGTTTGCTCGCAGTGTGTATGCGTTATACGGGGGAGCGGAGCGCAGCGGAGGATGTGCTCCACGACTCTTTCATAAGCATATTCAAGAGTCTGGGACGTTTTGATTTCAGAGGGGAGAAGGCCTTGTACGCCTGGATGCGCAAGATTGCGGTGAACAAGAGCCTTGACTGGCTAAGGAGCCGCGCCCGTGACCCCATACCGCTGGAAGACGGGCGCATCCCGGACTATGCGGACGAAAGCGGGCCGGAGTCCGGGGATGTGGCCAGAATCCCAATGGATGTGCTCACAAAGATGATTACCGAGCTTCCGGAGGGATACAGGACAATATTCAACCTGTTCTGCATAGAAGGCTGGTCACACGCGCAGATAGCAAAGAAACTGGGAATAAAAGAGAACTCGTCAAGTTCACAATATAAGAGGGCAAGAGCCCTGTTGGCAAAGAAAATTAAAGATTATCTCAATGAACAGGAAAAATAACAGCACTTGGACCGATGAACTCCGTTCCGCATTCGAGAATGCGGAGATGAGTCCGTCAGAAGGCAGCTGGGAGCGTCTCCAGGCTGACCTTGGCAAGCGCCGCGCCGCAGCCTGGCTCCCGTACGCCGGCCTTGCGACGGCACTTGCGGCCGCCGTGCTGGGCGTCTTCCTGTTCACCAGGAAAGACCCCCAGCAGGGCGTAACCGTAATTGAGAGCCCGCAAGGCGGCGTAGTGGCCCAGGCCCCTGAAGCCGCGCCAAAGGCATCGGCGGAGCCTCGACTTGAAATCCCATCGACGCAGGAAGCCACAGAGCCCAAGGCTGCCGCTAAGCCAAAGGCGGAAACCACGGTGAGCGTAGCCCCTATCACACCGGAAGAGGTAGAACAGCATCGTGAGGAAACCTCCATTAAAGACGAGGCTCCCCATCGTGAAGAAATCACAGTTGAAGAAAGCACTGCCAATAATGCAGACCCGTTCAGGGAGGACTACTCCAACGGGCATCCCGTGACCCTTGAAAGGAAGAAGGAGCGCAGGAAATTGAGCGTATCCCTTTCCGGCGGAGGCCTTGGAGGCAACCAGGGAAGCATCTCCACCCCTATGGTGAGCTACCCTTCCACGGTCCTTATGACCAAAAGCGACGGCGAATACATTTCCGATGGTCCCAACAGGGTGATGGACATTTCCGAACTGATAGAACATCAGGTACCTGTCAAACTGGGCGTAAACCTGGACATACCCGTGGGCAAAAAAATGTACATAGGAAGCGGAGTTGAATACTCCTGCCTCAGGTCTTCGGTTGCCGGAGAGAAACAGACCCTGCACTGGCTGGGCGTGCCTCTAAACTTTAAATACCGCATAGCACAGGGCCGTGCCCTGGCGGCCGGCATAGGAGCCGGGGCCACGGTGGAAACCTGCCTTGACGCCTCCCTTCTTGGGCGCGAATACAAGGAAAGCGCCCAGTTCTCCGCAAGGGTTTTCGCAGACCTTCGCGTCCCGCTCACTCCGGTTCTGAGCCTATACGCCTGTCCGGAACTGTCATATTACTTTACCCAGACCAACCTGCCAACGTACCGTTCCGGGAAACCCCTTGCATTTGGGGTGACCGCCGGCCTGGCCATAGACCTGTAAAATGACACATATGAGATTCTCCAGATACATAATACTCATCTTAATGGCCGCAGCCGCATTCAGCTGCACTCCGGACCTGGGGATGAAGGAGACCCAGATATGGGGTGATCCGTCGAAAGGCAATTACAGTTCCATAGGCAATTCCCAGGACAAGACCCTTTATGAATTCTGCCTCAAGAACTTTGACCTGGACAGGGACGGGGCCCTTTCTGCAAAGGAACTGTCCGCAGTCTCTGTGATAGACTGCTCCGGACAAGGCCTGTACGATATGACCGGCCTGGGTAATTTCTCCAACCTGGACACCCTGAGATGCGACCACAACAATATCAGGGAACTGGACCTGTCACAGAACGAGAGACTCCGTTTCCTGGACTGTTCTTATAATTTCCTTGAGAAACTGGACGTCAGCACCACCAGCATCTCAACCCTTTACTGCTACCCTATGACGGATGCCGCAGGCAACAATCTGCTTAAATACCTGTTCGTCTCCCGCGACCAGAACATAAACGGCGTCACAAACGGCCGTGACGCATCCAAGGGCGGAAAGCGCATCCCGGACGAGACCACAATAATATCCGTACCGACGTCCAAGGACGGCGATACGGATACCCAAAAGACTGTCCAGATCCCCTAGAGGCTTACTGTAACAGCTTTACCGTTATAGTTGACGGTCTGTCCCTTGACGGTGTTTCCGTCTATGTACATAATGCGGAAAGTGCGGTTCTGGAGCATTCCGGGGAACGATCCCTTGCGCGCGCCAATGGTGAGCTTGCGGCCCTTGAGGGTGAAATCTATGGTTGAATAGACTCCATTCTCGTAGTTGTAGTTGTCACCTTCGTCCTCGTACAAAGTGAAGTTGCCCTTAGGTCCGGCATATACGCAAATTACAAGGTCATCCCAAGGTTTTTCAGATGTATACTGCACGTCTGGGCCTATGGGAACTATGGAGCCCTCACGTACGAATACCGGGCAATGGTCTATTGACGCGTCTACGGTAACGTTGGCTCCTCCATTGTACAGCTTGTTGGTGGCAAAGTCATACCACTTGTTTCCTGCGGGAAGATAAACTTCCATCTCCTTCTTTTCTGTCCAGTCCGGAGCCTCGTCGTACCAGGCGCGCCTTTCGGGCATATACATAGCCTGGGTAACAGGGGCTACGAGCAGCGAACGGCCGAACATAAACTCGTCGTTCATATCCCAAACGTTCTTGTCTGCGGCGTAATCCATAATGAGGGCGCGCATAAAACTGTCGTTGTTGGAGGTCACCTGCCAGGATGTGCTGTAAATATAAGGCATAAGCGCATAGCGCATCTTGATGGCTTTCTCGATGGCGTCGTAGATTGGCTCTCCCTTCTTGCCGAACTCCCATATCTCGCGGCGGGAAGTCTCTCCGTGGCTGCGCATCATAGGGGTGAACAGGCCGAACTGCAGCCAGCGGACATACAGTTCCTGGAAACCGGGGTTCTCGTGGCAGGTCTGGGCCGCTCCCCTCCTGTTGTAACCTCCGGGGAAGAATCCTCCGATATCAGCATTCACGTGAGGGCTTCCCGTAAGGGTGAAGTTGAGGCAGAGAGGAATCTGGTGGCGGAAATCGTCCCAGGTGGACTGGGTGTCGCCGCTCCAGGTGTTGGCGCCAATCCTCTGCTGTCCCATAAATGAGGAACGGGTCAGGATGAAGACGCGCCTGTCATTGGAAAGGGCGCGCTGATGGTCGTAGACGCCTTCGGCAGTCATTATGGGGAAGATGTTGCGGACGCTGCGGAACGATCCCATTGCAGTCATCTGGTCGAAGTCTCCCTCGCGGTAGGTATGGTCAGGGTCAGTGGAGTCCATCCACCAGGCGTCGATGCCCATATTGTAGAGGCGGAGGAGGTTATCCCAGTATATGTCGCGGGCTTCTGCGCTGTAAACGTCATAGCACTGTACCCCGGAAGGATAGTCCCTGCGCGGAGGCCAGGAGGAGAGGCCGCTTGCAGGCCAGGTCTCGAACTCCAGAAGGAGGTCTTTCTCCTTGAGCTGGCGGTATGGCTTGGTCATAGGGCCGAAGGACTGCCATATGGAGATTGACATATGGGCGTTCATCTCGTGAACCTGGTCGACCATATCCTGCGGCCTGGGGAAGAGTTCGTTCAGGAACTCCATTGCGTTCCAGGTGTAGTTTGTCCCCCAGTACTGCCAGTCCTGGATGATGCCGTCAAGAGGCACGCCGGCAGCGCGGTAACCCTTGACAACGTCAAGGAGCTCCTGCTGGCTCTTGTAACGCTCGCGGCTCTGATGGTAGCCGTATGTCCACAGAGGCATCATAGGAACCTTTCCGGTTAGCTCGCGTACGGAAGCTATTACGCCGTCCGCATTGCCTCCATAGATGAAGTAATAGTCAATGTCTTCAGCCACCTGAGAGGAAAGGCTCAGGATGGTGCCGTCATCCGCAATCTTGGTTGGGGAATAGTTGTCCCAGAATACTCCGTAGCCCTTTATGGACTGGAAAAAGTTCTGGAAATCCTCCAGGTTTGACTGGATCATTTCCCTGTTCTCCCCCCTAAGGGACATCTTTCCGTTCTGGAGCATTCCCAGGCCGTAGATGGGCTCGTCCGGGTCCAGCGCCCAGCTCTGGCTGATCTCCCAGGCGCCTTTGTCAAGGCCTTCCGTGATGGCCTTGAAAGAGGAGGCGCCCTCCTTGAGAAGGACCTTGCCCTTGGAATCCGTGAAAACTATCTTGCCGTCTGCACCAACGGTTGCCTTTACTTCCGGCTTGCTCACCTTTGCCTGCGGAGCCATCACTACGCTCACGCTTGGCTTTGTGCGGAACTTGCCGTCAGCAGATTTCTGAACCCGTACTATCCTTGGAGAATAGTACGTAACCTTTACCTCCTGCGCAAAGCCGCTTGCGCAGAGCAATCCCAGAAGCAGGGATACCAGTATCTTTTTCATAAATATGTGGTTTTGGTGTTATCCTTCTATGCTGGAATCCTTGAGTCCAAGGAAGTACAGCAGGCCGTCAAGGCCAATGGTGGAGATGGACTGCTTTGCAGTTGCCATCACCTTTGGCTTGGCGTGGTATGCTATGCCCAGACCGGCCAGGTTGAGCATAGGGAGGTCGTTGGCGCCGTCGCCCACGGCAACAGCCTGCGCCAGGTCTATTCCCTCGAACTGGCAGAGCAGGCGCAGGAGCTCGGCCTTGCGGCGGCCGTCCACAACCTCTCCCAGATACTTTCCGGTGAGCTTGCCGTCCTTGATCTCCAGGTCGTTGGCGTAGACGTAGTCAAAGCCGAACCTCTGCTGGAGGTATTTGCCAAAGTATGTGAATCCTCCGGACAGGATGGCGGTCTTGTATCCAACCCTCTTGAGGATTGTCATCATCCTCTCAAGGCCCTCGTTGTAAGGCAGGTTGCGGGCGATGTCCTCCATTACGCTCACGTCAAGGCCCTCCAGGAGCGCTACGCGGCGGGTGAAGCTCTCAGTGAAGTCAATCTCGCCTCGCATAGCGCTGGCGGTGATCTCCTTCACCTTGTCGCCCACGCCGGCGCGCGCCGCCAGCTCATCTATGCACTCCGTGCCGATGAGCGTGGAATCCATATCGAAGCAGATGAGCCTGCGCGCGCGGCGGAACAGATCGTCCTTCTGGAAGGAGAAATCCAGGCCTCCGCGGCCAGATACCGCCAGCAGGTCCGCCTGCACCGCGTGCCTCTCTTCAGAGGTGAGCATTCCGCGGATGGAGAACTCGATTGCGGATTTTGCGGTGTTGGCATCCACTTCAAGGGCCATTCGGCCTGTAAGGCGCTTTATGGCGTCAATGTTCAGCCCGTGGCGGAAGATCACGTTTGAGACGTCCGCGATCTGGCGGGCGCTGATAGTACGGCCAAGAAGGGTGATGATGTAGCGGTTCTTTCCCTGGCGTGCCACCCAGGCGTTGTAATCATCCACCGGAATGAGGGTGAAGCGGATCTGCTCTCCAAGTTCAGATGCCTTGAACAGCAGGTCCTTCATTATGAATCCGGACTTGTCCTTGGTGGACCTGAAAAGGATTCCCAGGGTGAGGGACTGGTGGATGTTTGCCTGGCCAATGTCCAGGATAAAGGCGTCATAACGGGCAAGAATCTCCGTGAACGAGGTGGTAAGGCCCGGCTTGTCAACGCCAAAAATGTTTACTTGTACTATCTCTATGTCTTCCATTGTCAGTTCTTCATCAAAAAATCTTTCATTACTGCATTCAGGTCTCCGTCCAGGACGCCCTGGGTGTCCGCCGTCTCCCAGCCGGTACGCAGGTCCTTGACCATCTTGTACGGATGGAGCACGTAGGAACGGATCTGGCTGCCCCACTCTATCTTCTTTTTCTGGCCTTCAAGTTCCGCCTGCTTCTCCTGGCGTTTCTTGAGCTCGATGTCGTACAGGCGGGACTTGAGGATACGCAGCGCATTGGCGCGGTTGTCCTGCTGGCTGCGGGTTTCCGTATTCTCCACGGTAATACCCGTTGGGATGTGGCGCACGCGCACGCCAGTCTCCACCTTGTTCACGTTCTGGCCGCCGTGGCCGCCTGAACGGAAGGT